>WNFC01000143.1_pt1 | contig 65429 bp, 63 predicted proteins | sample 5400541 | NCBI WGS metagenome assembly WNFC01 (sample SAMN13153342, study PRJNA577476) | soil metagenome | isolation source: 120 cm saprolite under Douglas fir tree site 2 hole 2 replicate 1 | place: USA:California | collected 2015-04-18
CGGTGGAGGGGCTAGCGGTGGAGGGGCTAGCGGTGGAGGGGCTAACAGTGGAGGGGGCGCCAGCAGCCAGGCTAGTGAATACCTGCGGCTGGCCTTCACCCAGCCGCCTGAGCTGCTGCGGGCCGCGGTCGAGGCGCTGGCGGCCATCCCGGCGCGGTTATACCAGTGCGGTGCCGAGGAGCCCGTTCCTGGTGACCAGGGCGGCGAGCTCGCCGGCGGCCAGCCCGCCGGTCCCGGCCGGCCGGGCGGGCAGCACCATGTAGCGGGCCTCGGAGGTCGAGTCCCAGACCGCGACCTGCACGTCGTCGCGCAGGGTCAGGCCGAACTCGGCCAGCACGGCGCGCGGCTCCCTGACCGTCCGTGACCGGTAGGCGAAGCTCTTGTACCAGCCCGGCGAGGGCCCGAGCAGCGACACCGGGTAGCAGGAGCACAACGTGCAGACGATGACGTTGTGCGTGGTCTCGGTGTTCGCGACGACCCGCAGCTGGTAGCTCAGCCCGTCGAAGCCCAGCTCCGCCGCGGCCGCGATGTCGTCAGAGAGCAGCAGGTCACGATACTGGGGATCGGTCCACGCGCGGGCGACCATCCGGGCGCCGTTCACCGGCGAGGCGTCGGTGTACAGCCTGGTCAGGAACTCGTCGATCTCGTCGTCGCTGGTCAGCCCGGCGGCGATCAGCCGCTCTTCGAGCCGGCGCGCCCGTGCGGCCGCCGGCATGTCATCATGGCTGGTCAAGGTAGGACTCCCACAGGTCCACGGTCACGGTGTGGTCGCCGCTCCCCCACAGGTCCCGGGCGGCGAAGCGGACCGCGTAGCAGGTCTCGACCCGCGGCGGGTCGATGCCGCGGGCGCTGTCGTCGGGCACCGGCCAGCGGCCGAGGGCCTCGACGACCTCCCCGATGTGCCCGCGCACGTACCGCGGCACCCGGGTGTGATGGTCCGGGTCCCCGGTCCGCACCCGGACCCTGGTGCCGGCGGCGTAGGTCACATGACGCCCTTCTCGGCCACGAGCAGCTCCAGGGCACCGAGCCAGCGCTCGTAGTACGACGCCGCCAGGTACTGCTCGGGCGGCAGCCGCTCGATCGCGTCGCGCAGCTCGTGGCTGTTGAACACGCCACGCCGCCGCAGGATCGTCGCCAGCGCGTATACCCGCGCCTCCCAGTCGGCGGCAAAGAAGGGGGATGGGGAGGTGGGCGGGGGCCCGCCGTCTTCGGCCACCGGCACCGGCCCGAACCCGGTCTGCCCGCCCATGTCATGAACACGGCTCACGTCAGTGACCCTAACAGTCAAAACCTTTTTCCCGAACGGGCCGAGTGCGTGCCCGGGCCCCGCTGTTCCGTCCCTGGGCGGGCCAGGTTTTTCCGGGACGGGCCCGGATGTTACTTATTGCTATATGACAGGGAACAGCATGACCGGGAACAGCGCACTGCGCAGCAGACAGTGGTTCGGCGCGACGGGACGGTCCGGGATGGCCCACCGGTCCTGGATGCGCAGCCAGGGGTTCACGCCCGAGGTCTTCGACGGCCGCCCGGTGATCGGCATCGCGACCACCTGGTCGGAGCTGGCGCCGTGCAACGTCCACCTGCACCGGGTGGCCGAATCGGTCAAGCGCGGGGTCTGGCAGGCGGGCGGGTTCCCGCTCGAGTTCCCGGCCATGGCGCTGGGCGAGACGCTGCTGCGGCCCACCGCCATGCTGTACCGGAACCTGCTGGCGATGGAGGCCGAGGAGCTGATGCGGGCCAACCCGCTGGATGGCGTAGTGCTGCTCTCCGGGTGCGACAAGACCACGCCCGGGCTGCTCATGGCCGCGGCCAGTGTGGACCTGCCCGCGGTGATGGTCACCGGCGGCCCCATGCTCAGCGGCAAGTACCGGGGCACGGACGTGGGCTCGGGCACGGCGGTGTGGCGGTTCGAGGAGGACCTGCTCGCCGGGCGGATGACGCAGGAGGAATGCGCGTTCGCCGAGGGCTGCATGGCCAGGTCTAACGGGCACTGCATGACGATGGGGACCGCGTCCACGATGGCCTCGATGGCCGAGGCGCTCGGCATGCAGCTGCCGTACTCGGCGACCTGGCCCGCGGTGGACGCCCGCAGGTACGAGACCGCCCAGCGGGCCGGCCAGGTGGTCGTGGACCTAGTCCGGCAGGATCTGCGGCCGTCGGCCATCATGACCAGAGCGGCGTTCGAGAACGCGATCCGGGTGAACGCCGCGATCGGCGGGTCGACGAACGCGGTGATCCACCTGCTCGCCATCGCCGGGCGCCTGGGCGTGCCGCTGACACTCGATGACTTCGACATGCTGGCCCGGGACGTTCCGACCCTGGTGAACCTGCAGCCGAGCGGTGAGTACCTGATGGAGGACTTCTGCTACGCTGGCGGCCTGCCCGCGGTGATACGCGAGCTTGATGACCATGGGCTGCTGCACTCCGGCGCGGTCACGGTGACCGGATCCGGGATCGGTGCCAACGTGGCGGACGCGCCGTGCTGGAACCGCGATGTCATCCGGACCATGGCCGAGCCGTTCCAGCCGACCGGGACGGGCACCGCGGTGCTCCGCGGCAACCTCGCCCCGGACGGGGCGGTGATCAAGCAGTCCGCCTCCTCGCCGCACCTTCTCAAACACCGGGGCCGGGCGCTGGTCTTCGACTCCCCCACGGACTACTACGCCGTGTCGAACGATCCCGAGCTCGACGTCGACGAGGACACCGTGCTCGTCGTCCGGTACTGCGGTCCGCGCGGCTACCCGGGCATGCCGGAGGTGTCCAACGTGGCGCTGCCGAAGAAGCTGCTGCTGCGCGGCGTCCGCGACATGGTGCGGATCTGCGACGGCCGCATGTCGGGCACCGCGTACGGCACGGTCGTCCTGCACGTCGCCCCCGAAGCCGCGGCCGGCGGCCCGCTGGCCCTGGTGCGGACCGGCGACTGGATCACCCTGGACGTGCCGTCCAGGACGCTGACGCTGGAGGTCGACAACCATGAGCTAGCCCGCCGCCGCGCCGGGTGGCAGCCACCGGCGCCGCTGGCCAGCCGGGGCTGGACCCGCCTGTACACCGAGCACGTGCTGCAGGCCGACGCGGGCGCTGACCTGGACTTCCTCGTCGGTGCCAGCGGGCATGAGGTACCACGCGACTCGCACTAGCTCGCGTGCGACTCCCGCTAAGCTTGTCAGCCAATGGAAAGCATCGTCCTTGTCGATGAAACCGGCTACGCCAGCGGCACGGCGGCCAAGGCGGCCGTGCATCACGCCCAGACGCCGCTGCATCTGGCGTTTTCCTGCTACCTGTTCAACGGGGCCGGCCAGTTCCTGCTGACCAGGCGGGCGGAGTCGAAGCGAACCTGGCCCGGCGTGTGGACCAACACCTGCTGCGGGCACCCGCTGCCCGGCGAGCCCATGTCCGGCAGCGTGCTGCGGCGGCTGCGGGAAGAACTCGGGATAGGCCCGGCCAAGCTGGCGCTCGTGCTGCCCAGGTTCCGCTACCAGGCGCGGATGGCCAACGGAGTGCTGGAGAACGAGGTCTGCCCGGTCTACGCCGCGTATTCCGACATCCCGCCCGATCCCGACCCGGCGGAGGTCGCGGAGGCGACGTGGGTGGACTGGGAGGAGTTCTGCGAGGCGGTGCGCACCGGCCAGCAGTCCGTCTCGCCCTGGTGCACCATGCAGCTAGCCGAGCTCATCGCCCTCGGCCCGCGGCCGCTGGACTGGATCCCGGCCGACGCGGCCGACCTGCCGCCCGCGGCCCTCGGCTGAGATGTCCACACGCCCCGCGGCGGAGTTTCCCCAGGCACCCCCAGCATCGTCAACACGCCTTCCACAGGGTTGTCCACACCGGTGGGTTTACCGGGTCAGGCGGTGCCGGAGTCCCCGGAGGGGTTCTGCGGGGCTAGCCCCCGGGCCAGGAGCTCGAGCACGTCGTCAAGCACGTCGTCGGGGACGTGGCCGCCGACCGTCCACTCGGCCCAGCGCATGCCGACGAAGTTGCCGATGCCCGTGTAGGCGTACGCGATGACCTCAGGGTCGTATTGAGCGTCTACTTCGCGGGCCATCTGGGCGGCCCGCACGCCGCGCGCGTAGCCCCGGGCCAGGTGCTCGTAGTACTCACGGAACAGTCCCGGGTCGATGAACTCCGACTCGCGGACGATGCGGTCGATCCAGGGACGCTTCGACAGCAGGTCGAAGTACACCCGGAAGGACGCGCGCTCCTTGGCCCGCTGGCCGCCGTCGGTGTGCTCCAGCGCCGCTTTCATGGCCCGTCTCAGATCGGTGTTGATCCCCCGGACGACGGCGGCGAAGATCTCCGCTTTGGATCCGTAGTAAGAGTAGAAGCTCCCGGTGGCCATCCCGGCCCGGGCGCAGATATCCGCGACCGTCGTCCGGTGGTAGCTCCGCTCGCCGAAGAGTTCCTCGGCTGCGGTCAGCAGCCGCTCGGCAGGCGGCCGTTCGTCGGCCGGGCGCCCGGCCTGCGCAGATGGCGGGCGGGCGCGCCCGCCCGCCATCCGGCTGGTTTCGGCTGTCATATCGGCTGATCCCCGCTTCATTCAGTGCGGGATAACCGATCCGGCGTCAGGGTGAGGGGACACCGCTGGTCGGCGCCTGCTGCTCGGTTCCCGTAAAGGTGGTGACCGGGCCCGACGCAGACGCGTCCGTGGTCAGGACCGACCCCTCCTGCACCAGTACACCATTCTTGATGACACCCATGTACGCGCCGGTAGCACCATCGTGATCCCCCGCGGCATAAGCGAACGGGGCGACCATCGGCCCCTGTGGCAACCCGCCCTCGATCGCCGACACCAGGCTCGCCCGGGTCGGGTTCCTGCCCGCCTTGAACATGGCCTGCACGAACGTGTAGGCGACAGCCATGCCGTAGAGGACGTTGCCGTCGAACGGCGCTTTCGGGTCGTATTGCGTGTGCACCTTCTCGAACAGCGCGATCCAGCTGTTGGTCATGTCACCGAGAGTAGGCACGTAACTATCGGTAATGATCCCGTTGGTGAGCTGGTTGCCGTTGACGGTCGCCCCGCCCTGCTTGGCGAACGCCTCGAGCAGTCCGGACAAGGTGATCGGGTCGGAGCCGACATCGCTGACCACCAGGGTCGGGCTGTATCCGAGCTTCAGGCTGTTCAGCTTGAGCAGCGCGGTGAACGCGGGGATCGAGAACGCGACGACGACCTGGGCTCCGGACGCGCGCAGCGCGGCGACCTGCGGCGCGATGTTGACGTTGGTGGGCACGTAGCTCTGCTTGCTGACCACCATCGAGGCCGGGATCTCGTAGTTAAGGCCCTTGACCCCGTCCAGGCCGAACTCGTCGTTCTGGTAGAAGTAGCCGACCTTCTTGCCCGCGAAGTGCTGCTTCACGTAATTCCCGAGGATCTTCCCCTCGCGCACGTAGTCGATCTGCCAGCCAAAGGTCTGCGGGTAGGTCGTGGGCTGATTCCAGCACGCGCAGCCGGACGCGACGAACACGTCGGGGACCCTTTGCGAGGTGAGGAAGCTCACCGCGGCCAGGTGAGTGGGCGTGCCCAGGCCGTTGAACAGCGCGTAGACGTTATCCTGCAGCACCAGCTGACGCACGATCGACGCCGTCGTGGTCGGGTTGTACCCGTCGTCGAGGTACTTGTAGACGATCTTGCGCCCGTATACGCCGCCGTTCGCGTTGACGTAATCGAAGTACGCGTTCGACGCCGGAGCGATCTCGCTGTAGCCGGGCGCGGCGGGCCCGGTCAGCGGCTGGTGGCTGCCGATGGTGATCTGCGTCGGGGTGATGCCCGGCGCCGATGCGGTCAAGGCCGAACTTGAACTGCTTGAACTGCTGGAACTCGAGCCTGAGCCGGAACTTGAGCTCGAGCTCGACGAGCAGGCGGCGACGGCGAGAGCAGCCACGGTCATGATGGCCGCGGCCTGCCAGCGAAGCCGGTGAGTTCGTGTCATGAAGTGCTGCGGTCGTTTCATGAACTGCCTTCCTTCTCGTGTTGGCTGGCCGGCTTCTCGGGGGGGTCCGGGGGGTCGTCCCCCGGGGCTAGCAGAGCGTCGGCCGACGGCGTGACGTGAGGCGTGGGCGCGTCGCGCCAGGTGCGGTCAGGGCCGGTGAAAGCGGTGAGGAGACGTCGCAGCCCGCCCTGGATTCCCTGCGGGAAGGCGAGCATGACGAGGATGAGGACCACGCCGTAGGCGGCTACCGGGATGTTGGACCCGACGGAACTGGACAGGCCGTGGCTGGTGGCCACGTCGGTGACGTAGGTGGGCACGAGGACGATGACGAGGCTTCCCCACAACGCGCCGGGCAGGCTGCCGAGGCCTCCGATCACGGCCGCGGTCAGCAGCGCGATGGAGAGAGTGATCGTGAAGGCTCCGGGCGCGACCAGGCCGGTGACGATGGCCAGCAGCGCGCCCGCCAGCCCGGCGCAGGTGGCGCTCACGACGAAGGCGAGGATGCGCGTCGCGGCGACGTTCACGCCATCGAGCGCGGCGGCCACCTCGTCGTCGCGGACGGCGCGCCAGTTGCGGCCGATCCGGCTGTAGCACAGGTTCGCCAGCAGTACCAGGGTGACCAGTGCCACCGCCGCGCTGACCCATGCCTGCCACCTGGTCAGCGGGAAGGTCGCGCCGAGGAAGCCGGGTGCGGTAAAGACGACGTTCAGGCCCTGTTCTCCGCCGAAGATCCCCGGGTAGGCCAGGGCGAGGGCCGGGAGCGCGACACCCAGCATGAGGGTCGCGCCGGCGAGGTACGGGCCGCGCAGCCGCGCCGCGGCCACGCCCACGATGGCGCCGACGGCGGCCGTGACCGCGGCGGACACCACCAGCGCAGCGATGAAGGGCCAGCCGAGGTGCATCAATAGCAGCGCCGTGGTATAGCCGCCGACGGCCATGAACGCCCCGTTACCCAGCGAGATCTGGCCGCTGAGCCCGGTCAGCACGCTGAGCCCGGCCACCGCGGTGACCTCGATCGCGACCTCGGCGATCTGGTAGTCGCGGAACGTGTCCAGCTTGATGGAGAGGAACCAGACGATCACCGCCATCACGACGGCGAGGCCGAGCCTGCGCGACAGCGACTGCATGGTCATACCCGCCGCACCTGCCGGGCGGAGAAGATCCCGCCAGGCCGGACCATCAGCACCAGGACAAGGATGCCGAAGGCCACCACCGAGGTCAGGTCGGAGCCCTTGGAGCCCAGGTAGCCCCCCACGTAGCTGAGCGCGATCCCGAGCAGCAGCCCGCCGACCACCGCTCCGGCCGGGCTGTCCAGGCCGCCGATCACCGCCGCGGTGAAGCCGAACACGAAGATCGCGTCCATGCTGTTCGGGTAGAGGAAGGTCGACGGCGAGACGAGCACGCCCGCGAGCGCCCCGATCAGGCCCGCCAGCGCCCAGCCGACGGTGAGCACCCGTGCCACCCGGATGCCGGACAGCCGGGCGATCGTGGCGTTGAACGCCGCCGCGCGCATCCGCAGGCCCGCCGGGGTGTACTTGAACGCCACGGCCAGCGCCAGCGTGGTCACCAGCACCGCCGCCGCGACGAACACGTCGAAGCGCGACACGCCGAGCGGCGTCGTGCCGATTCTCAGCCCGGTGATCGAGAACGCCGCGGGGAACGACCGGTACTGCCCGCCGAAGAAGATGCCGGCCAGGCCTTCGAGGAGGATGAGCAGCCCGATGGTCACGATCACCGCGTTGAGCGGCGGCTTGTTCAGGGTCGGACGGATGATGGTGAGCTGGCATATCGCGCCGAGCACGATGCCGGCCGCGAGCGCGACCACGAACCCGGCCCAGTACGAGTGGGTGTGATAGATGACCTCGATCGCGACGTATGTGGTGAACATGGCCATCCCGCCCTGCGCGTAATTCAGCAGCCGGGTGCCCCGCCAGATCAGCACGAGGGACAGAGCCACCGCGGCGTAGATCATCCCGAAGACGATCCCGCTGAGCGTGAACTGGAGGAACTCGACCACTGGCATGCTCCTATGAGTGGCTAGAACCCGAGGTAGTGGTGGCGCAATGCGACATCGGCCGCGAGCGTCCGGGCGTCCGCGGAAGCGACGACCTGGCCTAGGTTGAGTACCACGCCGTGATCGGCGACGGCGAGCGCGCTCTGCGCGTTCTGCTCGACCAGGACGATGGTGATGCCGTGCTCCCGGCTGAGCCGGACCACCAGGTCCATGACCTGGGCCATGATCCTTGGGGCGAGGCCGAGCGAGGGCTCGTCGAGCAGCAGCACCCGTGGCCGCGCCAGCAGGGCTCGCGCGATGACCAGCATCTGCCGCTCGCCGCCTGACAGGGTGGCGGCCAGCTTGCGCCTGCGGTCGGCCAGCGGCCGGAAGCGCTGGTAGGCCTCGTTGAGCGCGGCGGCGCGGTCGGAGCGGGAGTTTCCCGGTCCTCCAGAGGGCCAGGACATCATGCCGATCCGCAGGTTCTCCTCGACGGTGAGCTCCGGGATGACGCCCTGCCCCTCGGGCACGTGGGCGATCCCGGCCCTGACCATCTGCTCGGGGCTGCGGCCGGTCAGGTCGGTGGCGCCCAGCAGGACGCGGCCGCGGCGGGGCCTGATCATGCCGCTGACCGCGCGCAGCAGCGTCGTCTTGCCCGCGCCGTTCGCGCCGAGCACCGCCGTGATGGCGCCCGTGCCGGCCGAGATGCTGACCCCGTCCAGCGCGATTACCCCGCCGTATCCCGCGACCAGCCCCTCGACGGCCAGCGCCGGGGACCCGTTGTGATCGGTGTTCTTACTCATCTTTGGCGGCCTGATCGTTGAGGGCGCCGAGGTAGGCGGCGGTCACGGCGGGATTGTCCTGGACCTGTCGCGGCGTGCCCGTCGCGATCACCTTCCCGAAATCGAGGACCACGATCGAGTCGCAGACGGACATCATCAGGTCCATGTGATGCTCGACCACGACCAGGGATCCCTCGGTGGCCAGGTCGCGGATGAGGCCGCCGAGCTCGGCCAGCTCGCTCTCATCCAGGCCGCTCGCGGGCTCGTCGAGCAGGATCAGCCCGGGCTTGGCGGCCAGGGCCCGGGCCAGGGCGATCCTCTTCCGCATGCCGTAGGACAGCTCACCGGGCCTGGCCTGCGCCGCGTGCGCGGCGCCGACCCGGTCCAGGGCCTGCAGGGCCAGGCCGCGGAGCTTGCGTTCGTCGCGGCCTGCCCGCGGCAGCGAGAGCAGCGCCGACCAGAATCCGGCCGAGGACCGGCAGGTCGCGCCCACCATGACGTTCTCGAGCGCGGTCAGCCCGCCGTACAAGCCGACTCCCTGCAGGGTCCTGGCCACGCCGAGGCCGGCCAGCTGGTGCGGCCTGACGGTGTGCCGCCGTCCGCCGAACCGCACCTCGCCAGCGTCGGGCCGGATGAAGCCGCACAGGACGTTCAGCAGCGTGGTCTTGCCGGCGCCGTTCGGGCCGATGACGCCCAGGACGTGCCGGGGCGGGACCGCGAGCGAGACGGCATCAAGTGCGGTCAGCCCGCCGAAACGGACGGTTACCTTCTGTACCTCGAGAACTGAACCGGGATTCACTGGTATATTTCCTCGCCACGGTCAGCAGGAAGTTCCGGTATGAATCCTCATTCAAAGCCGGCCCGGGGTCGCGGGCAAGCCCGGATCAGAGTTTGGCATCGATTCGTAACTGAACCGAAACACAACCACCCCGAGCGCCAGCACGGCGATGGCCAGACCACCCCGCTCGCGGGCCTGGCCTGGCCCGACCTCGCGAACGGCGTGCGGGTGCTCGCGACCCGCCGCGCCATGGGCGTCCGTCGCGGCGACCGGGTCGCCTCCTGCATGCCGAACATCCCGCAGACGGTGATCGCGATGCTGGCCACGACCAGCATCGGCGCGATCTGGACCAGTTGCTCCCCCGACTTCGGCTGGCGCGGGGTCAGCGACAGGTTCGGGCAGCTGTCGCCGAAGGTCCTGTTCTGCGTGGACAGCTACCGCTACGGCGGCCAGGACTACGACCGCAGCGCCGAGATAGAGCAGCTCATCGCGTTGCTGCCCGGCCTCGAGCAGGTGATCCACGTGCCGGGGCCATCTGGGCGTGTCCGCGTTGGCGTTCAACGACTAGGGCGAGCCCGTCACCGGCGAGGCCGGCGAGATGGTGATCACCCAGCCGATGCCGTCGATGCCGGTCCGCCTGTGGAACGACGACGACGGCGAGCTTTACCGGCGGACCTACTTCGCCGACTTCCCCGGCGCGTGGCGGCAGGGAGACTTCTTCAAGGTCAACGAGCGCGGCGGCTGCTTCGTGCTCGGCCGCAGCGACGCGACCCTGAACCGGTACGGCATCCGCATCGGCACCGCGGAGATCTACGCCGCGCTCGAGTCCGTCGGGGAAGTCGCGGACGCGCTCATCGTCAACCTCGACCTGCCCGGTGGCGGCTTCTTCATGCCGCTGTTCGTCACGCTGACCGAGGGAGCCGTCCTCGACGACGCGCTGCGCGCCAAGATCAGCGAACGGCTGCGCACCCAGTACACGGCCCGGCACGTCCCCGACCAGATCATCTTGGTTCCCGCGATCCCGGCCACCTTGACCGGCAAGAAGATGGAGGTGCCCGTGCGCAAGATCTTGCTGGGCGCCAAGCCGGACGACGCCGCCAACCGCAACGCGATGGCCAACCCGGACGCGCTTGACGCCTTCGCCGAGTACGCGAACAACCAGAGGGATTACCGAGGGGGCGGTTACTCCGAGTATTCCCGGATGCCCGGCTTGACGTAGCCGAAGAACGCGCGGCGCTTGATGAGCTCGGCGACTTGCTCGGGGACCATGGTCTCCCAGGAGTCGTCGTTGGCGGCGATCCGCCGCAGCACGTCGCGGCTGAAGATCGGCAGGTACTCGGGCCGGTAGTTGTCCAGGTTGACGAAGCTGCCCCGGCCGGCCAGGTAGTCGTACAGCGGCTGGATCTCCGGCTGGACCTTGATGTCATCCGCGGTCTTGAGCTCGCCATCCGGCGACGGCTGCAGCGGGTAGACGTAGAGCTTCAGGCCCTTCTTGAACAGCCGCCCGAAACTCTCCAGGATCCCGCCCGGCAGCTGCACGTGGTTCTTCTCGTCGAACAGGTCGATGAGGCTCGGCACCCCCATCACGATGCCGATCCGCTCGGTGGTCCGTTCCCCGATGTAGGCGGCCAGCCGGTAGTAGTCGAAGTAGTCGGTGATCAGCACCGTCTGGCCACAGGCGGCGAGCAGTTCGGCCCGGGCCAGGAAGTCCCGCCGGTCGACCTCCGCCGCCCCGCCCGCGAGCAGGTTCCGCATGGTGATCTCGGTGAGCTGCAGGATCGGCTTGCCGGCCACGGCGGGATCCTCGGCGAACTTGGCCTTAGCCGTCTCGAGCATGTCGAGGTTCACGTGCGTCGGCGGCCGGAAGCTGCCCCGCTCGACCAGGATCGCCTTCTTGCGCAGCACCTCGCTCGGCTGCAGCACCTCACGGTCCGGCCCGAACATGGCCACGCCGCTCAGCCCCAGCTGCACGAGCTTGAGCGCCATCAGCCGGTTGTCCACGGCGCGGAACTCGATGCCGCGGAACTGGATCATGTCGATCTCGATCCGGCCGACGGTCAGCCGGTCGAGCAGGCTCTCGATCAGCTGCTCCGGCTCATGGTGCTCGAAGAACGCGCCGTACAGCAGGTTCACCCCGACGATGCCGAGTGCCTCCTGCTGCAGCCAGGCCTCGACGTCGAGCATCCGGACGTGCATCACGATCTGGCTGGCCTCGTCGTGCGCATGGGCCTGGAACTTCACGCCCATCCAGCCGTGGCACTCGTTCCCGCCCCGGTAGCTGCGGGCCACCACGGTATCCGCGAACGCGAAGAACGAGGTGGAGTCGCCGCGCTCATCGCCAAGCCGGTCCACGTTGAGCTGGAATTCCTTGTCGAGCATGCCCTGCAGCCTGCCGACGGAGACGTACCGCTCCGCCTTGCCGTAGACGGCGTCGCTGACGGCCATGTCGTAGGCGGAAATCGACTTGGCGACCGTGCCCGCCGCGCCGCCGACGCGGAAGAACCAGCGCACCACTTCCTGGCCGGCCCCGATCTCGGCGATCGTCCCGTACCAGCGCGGGTCCAGGTTGATGCGAAGCGCCTTCTGGTGCGTGTCGGTTTGATGCGTGCCGACGATGAGCTCGGTCATGTCTCTCCCTGCCTGCTCATCCTGCTCCGGTGCTGCCGTCTGCGGCAGGCCCCGGGCGGCGGCCGGGCGCTACCATCAAACGCTGGGATTGTACCGATTTCACGCCCCCCGCCGCCAGCTTCGGGACCGCAGGCAGCCGGTCATTGGTTCTCCTGTGATGGATTCTCTTCCTGGGCCAGGTATTCGCCCAGCCGGTCCAGGCGGCGCTCCCACAGGATCCGCTGCTCGGATATCCACTGCTCCGCCGAGCGCAGGACCGCCGGGTTGATGCTGCAGGTCCGGGTGCGGCCGGTCTTCTGCGACCGGACCAGGCCGCTGGCCTCAAGGACCTGAACGTGCTGCAGGACGGCGGCCAGCGACATGGCCAGCGGCCTGGCCAGCTCGCTGACCGAGGCCGGGCCCTGGCTGAGCCGCTCCACCATGACCCGCCGACCGGGGTCGGCCAGCGCCTGGAAGACCCGGTCCAGGTCCGCGGCTTGGTTAAGCATGTACTTGAGTATGCTCGCCACTGTACCGATAGTCGAGTACGTGCTTCGGTATCGGTTGAGGCTGGGTTACGTTCACGGAACAGCGGCAACGCGGCCCCCGGTGGCGGTGGCCGCTTCCACGCTGGTCGCCGCGGCCCTGTTCAGCCCGCTGCGGCGGCGGGTGCAGCACGGGGTGGACCGGCGGTTCAACCGGGCCAGGTACGACGCCGAGCACACGGTGACCGAGTTTGCGGCCCGGCTGCAGGACGCGGTGGACCCCGATGTGGTCCGTGCCGACCTGGCCGGCGTGGTTCATGCCGCGCTTGAGCCGACCCACGTCTCGGTGTGGCTCGGTCAGTGACAGCATTGGACCGTGAGCAACCTGGATCCGGCCCCGGAAACGATCGACCTTACGACCGGTGCGGCCAACAGGTACAGCGCGGTGGATGTTATCGAGGCGCGCAAGGCGGCCATCGGCGATGACACCGAGGTCCGCAGGCTGCTGCCGCAGCGGTCGCTGCGCACCATCGGCGCCTGGTGCTTCCTGGATCACTACGGCCCGGACGAGGTCAGCCGGGGCCCCGGGATGCAGGTGCCGCCGCATCCGCACATCGGCCTGCAGACCGCGAGCTGGCTGTTCCAGGGCCTGGTGCTGCACCGGGACAGCCTCGGCAGCCGGCAGCTGATCCGGCCGGGCGAGCTGAACCTGATGACCGCGGGCCGGGGCATCACGCACTCGGAGGAATCGGCGGCGGGGCGGCCCCCCGAACTGCACGGCCTGCAGCTGTGGATCGCGCTGCCCGAGCCGGAACGGCACGCCGAACCGCGTTTCGCGCACCACGCCGACCTGCCCGTGGTGCGCGAGGGCGGCGCGAGCGTGACCGTCGTCGTGGGCGAGTACCGGGGCGAGCGGTCCCCGGCCGAGGTGTTCAGCCCGCTGGCCGGGTTCGAGGTCGCGGTCCCCGGCGGGGACGACTTCGTGCTGCCGGTCCGGGAGGACTTCGAGTACGGGGTGGTCGCGGTCGACGGCTCTGCCGTGGTGGCGGGCGCGCTCATCGCGCCCGGGCTGCTCGCGCACCTGCCTGCGGGCCTGCCGGAGATCCGGTTCTCACCGGCCAGCGGGCGCAGGCTGGCCCGGTTCTTCGTGGTCGGCGGCGCGCCGTTCGGCGAGCGCCTGCTGATGTGGTGGAACTTCGTGGCGCGCTCCGGGGAGGAGATCTCGCGGGCCCGCGAGGACTGGGTGGCCGGACGGTTCGGTGAGGTCTACGGCTACCCCGGCGACCCGCTAGCCGCGCCGCCGCTGCCCGACGTCCCCCTGAAGCCACGCTGACGGGTCGCCGGGGCACGCACCGGCCCGTTCGGCCCCAAAGATCCTCACTGGTGCGGGACCGGCTCGTTGGTCACGGGGATCATGGGCGCGGGGGTTGGCGAACACCTCCTGCTGCGCGGTGAGCAGCCCGGCCTCGGCGGCGGCCAGGGTGAGGGGCGCGGGTGATCGCGGGTAGCCGGCGGGCGCCCCGGAGAACCGCAGCGCCGAGGTGAAGTCGCCGCAGGTACGGCGGCGGAAAGCGCTGATGTTCGGCTCGCGGACGCCGAACCGCCGCTCGATGATCCGGATCAGCGAGGTGTGGTCGAGCACGTCCGAGCAGACCCGGCCGCCCGCGGACCAGGGCGAGACGACGATGGCCGGGACCCGGAAGCCGAGCCCGATCGGCTCGCCGCCCACGTACTCACCCAGCGTGCCACGGGGCGCGACCGGCGGCGGCACGTGGTCGAACAGCCCGTCGTTCTCGTCGTAGGTCAGGATGAACAGGGTCTTGCGCCACAGGTCCGCGTTGTCGTCGTAGTTGTCCTCCTCCTGGTACACCTGCCAGCTGACGCCGGCCCGCTGCAGTCGCTCCGGGTAGGTGGTCCAGGACAGGATGGCGTTGTTGTACGCGGGACTGTTGTCGATGACGGGACCGCCGCCGGTGCCCTTGGGGTCGATCATCCCGGTCCACATGTGCAGGCGGTTCGGGTCGGTCGGGCCGAGCACCGAGCAGTGGTAGTTGTCGCAGATCGTGAACGCCTGCGCCAGCGCCCACTGGAACGGTATGTCGGCCTGCGTGAAGTGCCGTCCGGCAGCCTGATCGCGGCCGGGTCGGAGAAGCCGCGTACCCCGGGCATCGCGCCGAAGTAGTGGTCGAAGCTGCGGTTCTCCTGCATCAGGATCACGATGTGCTCGATGTCGCGCAGCGAGCCTCCGGGCGGGTCGTTGAGCGTGGCGGCCAGCGCCTTGCGCAGGCTGGCCGGCAGCACCGCCGCGCCCACGGCCACCCCGGACAGCGCGGTGGCGGCGGTGAGCAGCCTGCGGCGGCTGAGTTCGGGCTTTCTGGGGTTTTTGGGATTTTTGGGGCAGGGCAGGGCTGAGGCCGGCGCCGGGGTCGGGGTGTCCGCCGGCGGGTCAGGGCTGTCCGCGGTCCTCGGGTCGGGGTGCCCGCGGCGGGCGAGGTACCAGCCCAGGCCGGCGATGACCAGCGCCAGCAGGTACTCGCCGATGATCAGCGGGCGCGACGGGCCGCCCGGCGCGGCCGGCGCGCCCGACTCGGGAAGCCCCCGGACCCGGCCGAACTGGACGACCCGGTTGTGGCCGGTGTCGGCCACCCAGACCTGCCCGGTCGCGGCGATGGTCACGCCCTGCGGGAACTCCAGGTCCTCGTCCGCCTGCCGGGTGCCCGGCTGCAGGCCGAACTCGGTGTAGAAGCGCCCGGCCGGGCTGAACACGGACACCAGGCCGTAGTCGGGCTGCGCGACATAGATCCTCCCGCCCGGGCCGACCGCGATGCCCCCAGGGTTGCCGAGGTCACCGTAGCCGGCCTGCGTGGTGCCGAACGACCGCAGCGGGTGACCGGACGGGGAGAACTCCTGCACCGAGTTGCCCGGCGCGTAGCCCGGGCTGGACACCCAGACATCGCCGCGGATGTCGAGCCCGACGCCGGCCGGCGTCGGCACCGCGAACGAGGTGCGATAACGGCCGGAGGCGGAGAACTCCTCGACCCGGCTGTTGCCCTGGTCGGCGACCCAGACGTCGCCGAAGGGGGTGACCGCCAGCGCGTCCGGCTGGTTCAGCTGGCCGTGGCCGCTCCCGGCCGCACCGAAGGTGGCCAGCACGCGGCCGGCGGAGGAGTACTCGACCACGCGGTCATGGCCGGTGTCCGCGACCCAGACGTGCCCGGCCGCGTCGCTGGTGATGCCCGCCGGCTGGGCCAGGTCCTGGCCGAAGCTGGTCAGCAGGTGACCGGACGGGGAGAACTCCGCAATGCGGTTATGGCCGGTATCGGCGACCCAGATGTTGCCAGCCGGGTCGGCGGCCACGCCGTCGGGACCGGCCAGCGCCTGCTGCCCGAACGCCCGCTGGAAGCCCGGCGCGTGCGCCAGCGGGCTGGACCCTGGCGCGGTACGGGCCAGCGCGGGCGAGCCGGGATCGAACGCAGTGGCGACGAGGATGGCGGCGAGCAGGCCGCCGCACACAAGGGCGATTACCCGCGGCCGCCGGCCGCGCCGCCGAGTCAAGAGGCCCATCGACCAGCAACGTAACCCATCGCGGCCAGTCCCCGCAAAAGCCCAGTCGATTCCAGATGTGCCGATCCGGTAGCCGCCCGATACGCTCAGCTTTCATGGCAGCAGATCAGGGGATGCCCCGGTCGCCGTCGCTGTATCGCAAGGTGGCCGAGGACATCAAGGTGGCCATCGCGGCGGGCGAATACGCGGCGGGCACCCGGCTGCCTTCGGAAAGCGAGCTGGCCGAACGCTACTCGGTGTCACGCGGCACCATCCGGCAGGCGTTCGCGGCGCTGCGGGCCGACGGGGTCATCGCGTCCCGGCGCGGCGCGCGCCGGGTGGTCATCGGCGGGCCGCGGGTGCAGAGCTTCGGCGAGCTGCTGTCCTTCTCTCGCTGGGCCCGGGCCATGGGCGAGGAGCCGGGCGGCCGGGTCGTCGCCATGCGGCGCCGGCCGGCCAGGCCGGACGAAGCCGAACGTCTGGCCATTCCGTCAGGTGCGCAGGTCTATCACCTGACCAGGGTGCGGCTGCTCTCCGGGCGCCCGGTGATGATCGAGCGCGGCGCCTACCCAGACCGGGTCGGCGTGCTGGTGGCCGGCATGGACCTGGAGAAGGAGTCGATCACCGAGCGGCTGGAGGAGCTGGGCATCGTCTTCGCGGACGCGGAGCACGTGATCGACGCGGTGCCGGCCTCCGCCGAGGACGGCAGGCTGCTCGGGGTCAGGCCGCGGGTGTCGATGCTGCGCGAGCGCCGTCTGACCACCGACCTGGCCGGGGTGGCGGTCGAATGGTCCGATGACCGCTACCTGGGCAGCGCGGTCGCGTTCAGCGTGCACAATTCGGTCGCGGTCAACGCCCTGTCTCGCACGCCCGCCCAGCGGGGGGTCAGGGGGGCTCTCGGGTTCGTCCCCCCCGAGGCAGCACGGTCAAGAAGTGATCAAGCCGCCAAGTAGCGCCTCGAAGTGGGAGCACGGCGGCGGCGTGACCGCCGGGTCCTTGGCCTCGTCGTCCCAGCGGCGCACCGCCACCGCGTCCCGCGCGAACGGCAGCGCCTCGAACGCGGCCGCCTGCCCGGCCGTCATCGGGCCGCCCTGCAGCGCCAGGGTGCGGACCGACTCCTCCGACAGCAGCCCGAAATACCCGGGTTCGGTCGCGCACAGGTACCGTTTCGCCGCCACGTGCAGCCGCACCGGCTCGGTCACCGCCTCGCCGAACCACTGGCTGAGCCACCGGGCGCCCGCGTCGCCGTGCCTGGCGTCGGTCTCATTCCGCAGATGCCCGACGTCGTGCAAGAGGGCCGCGGCGACCAGCGGGGCGGCCGCCCCGGCGGCCTCGGCCAGCGCTCCGGCCTGCCGCATGTGCACGCCGATCGTCACCTCCTCGCCCAGGTAGGCCCACGCCCCGGGCCCGGCGAACAGCCCGGCGATGACCTCGACCCCAGTCACTGGTTCTCCTCCCGTCTCAGTACCGCCAAGGTGCTGGCCAGGCCGTCCAGGTCGGCGTAACAACCCTGCAGGTGCCGGCCCGGCGAGCCTGTGGTCATGCTGAACGCCGTGCGGGCGTGCAGGACCCGCGTGTTGTCGAAGATTAGGCAGTCCCCCGGCGCCAGCCGCAGGTTCAGCTGCCGTTCGCGCTGCGCGAGCAGTCCGGCCCACCGCCTGTAGGCGGCGTAGAACGCGGTGACCTGCGCAAAGGGCAGCCGCAGCGGCTGCGCGGACCGGTTGTTGAACCGCACCCCCCGGACCCGGCCGCGCGGGCTGAGCTGGATAAGCGGAAGGCTGGCCCGTAGCTCGGTCTCTTTATCGACATAGCCGAACGGAACGGGTGTTCTCGCCAGTGTCTCAAAGGAGTCTGCGTCCGTGGCGCGAAGCGCCGTGGCGGCCGCGAAGCCGTCCACCAGGCCGGTGTCGCCGCCGTCGTCCGACGTGCGCAGGCAGTGCAGCAATTGAACGGTCGGCGCCGGGTCGCGGTACGGGTTGTCGGTGTGCGGCAGGATCTCCCGGCTGGTGAAGGCCAGGTTGCCCGGCTCGGGCTCCACCCGGACGTCGAACAGCCGGCCGTAGTTGGTCTCCCGCACGAACCCGAAGCTCGCGGCGACCTCGAGCACCATGCCCGGCTCGGCGGGCACATCGTGCAGCAGCACGAAACCCCGGCGCAGCACCGCCTCCAGGGCCCGGGCCCGGTCGGCCGGCTGGTCCAGGTACCGGGGCCAGCTCGCCTGGGGCCAGTTCCCGCCAGGGCCGCGTCCGGTCCTTGGGCCCAGGTCCGCGGCCAGCCAGAGCTCCTTGTCGTCCTCGGTCCGCCCGTCGCCGTCGGCGTGGCCGTCGAGCGCGTGGCCGGCCAGCCACGAGCGCGAGAAGACAGCCCGGTGCTGATCGGGGGCGAACGTCACCAGCACGGACTCTCCCGCGTCTTCGGAGGCTGCCACGCCCACATCGTTCGGGATATCGGTTATGTCTTTTAGTTTTTGCCCGCTGCCGGCATCCTTGCACTCGGCGCACGGGCAGTTGTCCCGCAGCCAAACCGCCGGGAAGCGCAGCCGCCGTCCGCCCGCCGTCAGCTCCAGGTCCACGCCCGCCTCCCGGGAAGCAACTTGGCTATACAAGTTTGAGGATGACTATACTAGAAGCCGTGGCTTCCAGGACACGAGTGGTCATTGCCGGCGGCGGCGTGCTCGGCACCATGCACGCCTTGGCCGCCCGGCGGCGCGGCTTCGAGGTCGTGCAGCTGGAGCGGGAGGCCGAGGCCCGCGGCGCGAGCGTGCGGAACTTCGGCCTGGTCTGGGTGAGCGGCCGGAAGGCCGGCCCGGAGCTCTCTCTCGCGCTGCGCGCCCGCGAGCTGTGGGCCGAGCTCGGCGCGCAAGTGCCTGGCCTCGGCTTCCGGGCCGCGGGCTCGCTCACCCTGGCCACCGGGGACGCGGAGCTCGCCCTGCTCAAGGAGGCGGCCGCGCTGCCCGACGCGGAACGGCGCGGGTTCGAGCTGCTCGACCCCCCGGCCGTCCGCGAGGCCAACCCGGTCCTGCGCGGCGAGTTCACCGGCGGGCTGCTCTGCCGTGCCGACGCGATCGTCGAGCCGCGCCAGGTGCTGCCCGCGCTGCGCGGCTTCCTTGCTAGTGATGGTTACACCTGGCTGCCCGGCCGCGAGGTCACCGAGATCGTGCCGAACGCGGTGCGCGATCACACCGGCGCCTGGCATCAGGGCGACCTGGTGATCCTGTGCCCGGGCGCGGCGCACACCGGCGTAGCCGGCCGGTATCTGGCTCGCGGCGGGGTTCCCGCGGTCCGCCGGGTCCGGCTGCAGATGATGCAGACAGCGCCGCTGGGCGAGCGGCTCACCACGGCGCTGGCCGACGGCGACTCGCTGCGCTACTACCCCGCCTACGACCTGCCGGGACGGGGTCAGCTGCCGCCGCAGTCCGCCGCCGCCGGGCGGGCCCGCGCCCAGCTGCTGCTGGTCCAGCGGGCCGACGGCGGGCTCACCATCGGGGACACGCACGAATACGCCGAGCCGTTCGCGTTCGACGTGGACGAGGACGCCTACGACCACCTGCGCGCTCGGGCCGGGGCGCTGCTCGGCGCGCCCATCCCGCGCGTCCAGCGACGCTGGGCCGGGGTCTACAGTGAAGTGCACCCCGGCGCGGCCGCTCACGCGCTTTACCACCGGGCCGAGGTCGAGCCCGGCGTTGTCCTGGTCACCGGGCCAGGCGGGCGTGGCATGACATGTTCCCCCGCCATCGCAGAGGAGACGTTCGGATGACCCGCATCACGGTCGCATGCCTGGACATGGCAGGCACCACAATCGCCGACGACGGCACCGTCCTGGAGGCGTTCTCCGCGGCCATCGCGGACCAGAACCTGCCGCTGGCCGCGTACAACCAGGCCATGACCGACGTGCGCTCGAGCATGGGCCAGTCCAAGATCGAGGTGTTCCGCCGTATCCTCGGCGACGAGGAGACCGCGCAGAAGGCCAACGACGCGTTCGAGGACCATTACGCGGCGGCCGTCCGCGACGGCAAGATCGCGGCTGTACCCGGCGCCGAGCAGACGATCACCGCTTTGCGCCAGGCCGGCGTCCGGGTCTGCCTGGCCACCGGCTTCTCCCCCGCCACCAGGGACGCCATCATCGGCAAGCTCGTCTGGGGCGGGCTGATCGACCTGGCCCTGTCCCCCGCCGATGCCGGCTTCTGGGGGTTTGAGGGCCGCGGCCGTCCGTGGCCGGACCTGCCGCTGATCGCGCTGCTGAAGCTGCGTGGCGGCGCCGTCAGCGAGCTGGCCGTGGTCGGCGACACCGCCAGCGACATCGAGTCCGGGCGGCGCGCCGGGGCCGCGATCGTGGCCGGCGTGCTGACCGGCGCCAGCAGCCGCGCGGACCTCGAGCAGGCCGGCGCCCCGCTCATCCTCGACACGATCGCGGACATCCTTCCGTATATCGATTCCGTCACTGCCTGACCACCGGGATCGCCGGGGCCGTATTGTCGGCTAGATGACCGTGCCTTCCGCGCTTCGCGCCCTCCTCGCCCTCCTCGCCGTCGTTGTCCTCTTAGGACTGGCTGCCTGCACTTCCGCAGGCTCCGCGCCGTCCGCGCCGCCAAGCGGCAGCCTCTCGGGCTCCCCGGTGGCGTCACCTTCAGCCCCTGCGCCGCCCGCGTCCACCCGGGCACCCAACCCAACTCATGCGGCCAGTACCACTCAAGCTCCTCATGTCACGCAGGCACCTTCGACCGCGCGGGCACCGACAACGACTCAGGCTGCCCCAGCCGGCTGTTATCCGCTGAGCAACGAGGGAACGTGCTACGAGCCCGGCGAGTTCTGCCGTAACAGCGACCACGGGGTCACCGGGGTCGCCGGAGACGGCAAGACGATCAAGTGCGAGGACAACGACGGCTGGCGCTGGGAGCCGATCTGACCGCGGCCTGCCTTTAGCCGGTAACGGGTCGGCGCGGGACGACGGGCGGGCCTTGCCCTGGAGCCAGAGGTTCTGGCCCACGGTTGAGTAGAGGTATTCCTCCCAGAGCCTGGCCGCGGCCGGGTGCGGCGCGGACTTGCTGATGGCCTGGTCATAGTAGGCGCCGTAGGAGGCGTCCGACGGGATCACGATCTTGAGGCCGGGGACGCCCGGGCCCACCTCGGAGGCCAGCAGGTAGTCCCACCAGATAAGGATCGGCGTCTGGCCGCTGTCCATGGTCGCCGCGCTGCCCGCGACCGGCACGAAGTTGCCCATGGAGTGCAGCTTCTTGAAGTACGCGATGCCGGGCGAAATGTTGTTGAGCGAACCGCCGTTGGCCAGGGCCGAGGCGAAGACGGCCGAGAACGCGGCGCTAGCCTGGGTCGGGTTGCCGTTGATGGCGACCTGGTTCTTGTAAATCGGCTTCAGCAGGTCCGCGAACGAGGTCGGCGGGGTCTTTACCTTCGCCGAGTTGTACCCGATCGCGACGTACCCGCCGTAGTCGGCGTAGTAGGTGCCGTCTGACGCCTTGGCGTCGGACGGGATGTTACTCCAGGTCGCCACCTGGTAGGGGGCCAGGATGCCTTGCTGGTCGCCCTTGACCGCGAACGCGGTGCCCACGTCGAGCACGTCGGGGGCGCGGCTCTGGCCCTTGAGCTGGTTGACGGCGTTGAGCTCGTCCTGGCTGGAGCCGTCCGGGTTCGCGTCGTTGATCTTGATGCCGTACTTGGCGGTGAAGTCCTTCATGATCGTGCCGTAGTTGGCCCAGTTGGCAGGCAAGGTGATGAAGTTGAGGACGCCTTCCTTCTGGGCCGCCGCGACCAGCGCGTTCATGCTGCCGAACGCGGACAGCGAGGTGGCCGTCGAGGCGTTCACCCCGCCGCTGCTGTTGGTGCTAGTGCTGCTACTGCTGCTGGAACTCGAGGAACTGCAGCCGACAGTGAGTAGCAGGCTGCCGATAACCGCGGCACTTGCCGCCATAGCATGCCTTGCTCGCAAAATTTCCCTCCCAAACCACAGTCCCCTTGGGCGGGGACCAAGACGTTTGAATCTTGGCTAGACAAGTCGAGATGATGGCTAGCCAAGACCAACGGGAAGTAGCCAGCCCATGGAGGGCAGGCATCTGTTAGTGGTCAGCTTGATAGCCGTGCCTGGCCGCTGGCCGGGCGGCCAGCCAGGTGGCTAGGATGTGCGCTCAGCGACGTACCTCCGCTCCTATCGGGGGGAAGCAGAGCGTCATAAGCATGGATAAGGCCATGACGAGTCAGCAGGGCGGAGCGCGACAGCCAGCGGGAATCCGTGACGTAGCCCGGCTGGCCGGCGTATCGGTCGCCTCGGTGAGCTTCGCGCTCAACGGCCAGCCAGGCGTCGCGGAATACACCCGCCGCCGGATCCTGGCGGCCGCGGCTGAGCTCGGCTACCGCGCCAACCCGCAGGCCCAGGCGCTGCGGCGCGGACGCACCACCACCTACGGCCTGGTCATCCGCAACTTCAGCAATCCCTTTTTCCTCGAGGTACTGACCGGGGCCGAGCAGGCGGCGAGCCAGGCCGGGGCCACACTGCTGCTACTCGACTCGCACTACTCGGTGGAACGTGAACGCTGCTGGTGCGGGAAATGGCCGCCCAGCGCCTCGCCGGGCTCGCCATCGCCCCGGTCGGCAAGGGCGAGTCGGTGCGGCTCTGGCAGGAGTTGCGCCCCGGTGCCCCGGTCGTGGCGCTGAACTCGTCGGTGGAAGGCATCACCGGCGTATCGCGGGTATACCCCGATAACGCCGCCGCGGTCGAAGTGCCGATGCGCCGCCTCGCCGAGCTGGGACATTCCTGCGCCGCCTTCCTGTCCGCGCCACGTGGCCTGGTAGCGGACCCGGACCGGCTGCGTCATTTCCGCCGCCTCGCCCGCGAGCTTGCCGTCCAGCCCGTGGTTATGCGCTCGCCGCTGACGATCACGGACGTGCGCAAGGCGGCCGGGACGCTGCTCGCGCGCCGGGACGCCCCCACCGCTATCATCACCAACTCCGATTACACGGCACTCGGCGTCTACAAGACTGCCAGGGACCTGTCCCTGCGGATCGGACCGGATGTCTCCGTCATCGGGCACGACGACCTGCCGACCTCCGAACTGCTTGATCCGCCGCTGGCGACCATCCGCCTGGACGGCAGGGAAATGGGCCGGGCGCTGATGGCGCGATTGCTTAACGGCGATCGGCCGGACGACTACGTCGCCCCGGTTGAACTGGTCGAACGCGCCTCCCTGCGGGCGCCTGAGGTACCCGTTACCCCGGTGTTCACCCGGCTCAGTGCGGCAACTCGGTAACGTCCCTTGACACCCTCGCGACGGGTGTGTGAGCATTCGAACGCTAAACGTTTTAGGTGCGTTTATCCTGCACTCTTAGCTGGGGGAGAGGTGGGTCGGCAAACCACTTCGGTACCGCCGCCCGTGGCCTTTTCGGGCAGCCGTAATCCACTTCGGGACAGGAAAGCTTTCAGGAGGCACTGGTGAGATCCTCATATCGATTCGCGCTCGCTGGCGTCGCGGCCGCGGCGCTGCTCGCGGCCGGCTGCTCGTCGAGTTCCTCGTCGGGTTCCTCGTCGAGCTCGAGCGGGACCAACTGGTCAACTGCCACCTCCGATTTGGGTGGCATGAGCGCGCTGGTCGCGGCGGCCAAGAAGGAAGGCACGCTCAACGTCATCGCCCTGCCGCCGACCTGGGCGAATTACGGCGCCATCCTTTCGGCCTTCACCTCCCAGTACGGCATCAAGATCAATTCCACGCTCCCCGATGGCACCAGCCAGCAGGAGGTCGACGCGGTCAAGACGGAGAATGGCACGGCCAAGGCGCCCGACGTCGTGGACATCGGCATGGCCGTCGCCCTGGCCAACACGAACCTCTTCGCACCGTACGAGGTAAGCACCTGGAGTTCTATCCCGGCTGCCCAGAAGGCGCCGAACGGTATCTGGGTACAGGACTACGGCGGCTACATGGCGGTCGGCTACTCGAGCAAGTTCGGGACGATCACCTCGCTGAATGATCTGCTCAGCCCGAAGTTCAAGAACGCGGTCGCGCTGAACGGGAACCCGACCTCGGCTAACGCGGCCCTGAACGCCGTCATGATGGTGAGCCTCGCGGAGGGCGGCAGCCCCGGAAGCATTGCCAACGGCGTGGACTTTTTCAAGAAGCTCAAGGCGGCCGGGAACTTCTCCCCAATATCGGCTACCGGCGCCACGACCAAGGCAGGCACGACCCCGGTCGTGTTCAACTGGGACTACCTCAACCTCCCGAGCTACGTCGGAGTGTCGAACTGGAAGGAGTTCATTCCGCCGAACGCCGTCCTCGGCGGGTACTACGCGCAGGCCATCAACAAGAACGCACCGCATCCCGCGGCGGCCCGGCTGTGGGAGGAGTTCCTCTACTCGCAGGGCGCGACCGGCGGGCAGAACCTCTGGATCGAGGGTGGCGCCAGGCCGGTGGAGCAGGCGGCCATGACCTCCAACGGCAGCATCAACACCAGCGCGGCCTCGAAGCTGCCGGCGGTGTCGGGGACACCCACGTTCCTCAGCCCGTCCCAGGCCACCGACGCCGCGAATTACCTGGCGGCGAACTGGGCGAAGGCCGTCGGCTAGCGAGGGAATGTGGCCGTCGCAACGACAACTGAGACCGGCGCTCGGCCCTCGTGGTCCGGGCGCCGGCCGTCCATTCCGGCCTGGACCGGTACCGTCCCGTTCCTCGCCTACGTCGTGGTCTTCCTGCTGTGGCCGACCGGGATCGTGGTGGTCGACTCGCTCAAGAACCCGAACGGCAACTGGGCGCTGTCGAACATCACCGAGCTCGGTAACCCGCTGGTGCGCGGTTACTTCATCGGCTCGTTCAAGCTGTGCCTGCTCTCGTCGGCGCTGGGGGCCGTGCTTGGCGCGATCCTGGCCTATGCCGTGGCGTCGGGAAATCCGGACGGCGTGGTGCGCAGGCTCTACCTGGCCAGCTCGGGCGTCCTGGCCCAGTTCGGCGGGGTCACGCTGGCGTTCGCGTTCCTCGTCCTCATCGGCCCGGTCGGCCTGCTGTTCCACGCGAGCTGGTACTTCGAGTTCCCGTGGGGCATCGGGCTGATCTACACGTATTTCGAGATCCCGCTGATGGTGCTGGTCTTCCTGCCCGCGATCGACGGGCTGAAGGTCCAGTGGCGGGAGGCGTCGGAGAACCTGGGCGCGTCCGCGTGGCAGTACTGGCGGTATGTCGGCGCGCCGCTGCTGGCGCCGGCCTTCCTCGGCGGTGCGCTGCTGCTGTTCGCCAACGCGCTGTCGGCCTTCGCGACCATCCAGGCCTGGGAGAACCAGATCGCCTATACCGTGCCGCAGCAGATCAGCACCGCACTGTCCAGTGAGGTCGGGCTGAGCAACGTCAACGTGGCCGACCTGCTCGCCCTGGGCATGGTGATCATGGTTGCAATCGTCATGACCGGATACGCATTGCTGCAGCGCAGGGCGGCGCGATGGCTGCGGTAACCGCACTCGGCGAGACGCCCGCCGCCGAGTCGGCCAGTCATCCGCGCGGCATGCAGTCTCGCCGGCGCAGGCGGCTGAACCTATTCCGCTACGTGGTCTTCACGGTGTTCGGGCTGTTCTTCGTCCTGCCGCTGCTGGCGATGGCCCGGTTCTCCCTGGAGGGGGCCAAGCTCGGCACGTGGTCACTGACGGCCTGGCGGCAGATCGCCTCCTACCAGGGCACGGGCATTCCTCCGCTGCTGAGCGCGATCGAGATCACCCTGGAACTGGCCGTCATCACCTGCGTGGTCACGCTGGCGCTGCTGGTGCCGACCATGATCTGGATCCGGCTGCGGGTGCAGTGGCTGGCGCGCACCATGGAGTTCCTCTGCCTGCTGCCGCTCACCATTCCCGCCATCGTGCTCGTAGTCGGCCTCGGCCGGATCTACAACAGAATTCAGCACTACAGCCTGTCTGCGCTCATGCTGTTCTGGGTCTACGTGATCCTGGCCCTCCCCTACGCCTACCGGGCGCTCGCCGCCGGGCTGAGCGCTATCGACGTGACTACGCTGTCCGAGGCCGCGCGCAGTCTCGGCGCGAGCTGGTTCACCGTGATCGTCCGGGTGATCGCGCCGAACATGCGGCAGGCCATCCTCAACGCCCTGCTGCTGACCTTCGCGCTGGTACTCGGCGAGTTCACCATCGCCTACCTGCTGCTGTATACCAACCTGCAGGTGGAGCTGTATTCCATCAGCCGAAATACGCCGAATGCCGGGGTGCTCTTCTCCACCTCGTTCGCCGCGCTGCTGTTTGCCTTCGCGCTGCTGCTGATCCTGTCCTACGCTGGCCGCCGCCGCCGCGGCCGGGGATGAGGTGCCGCTCGTGACTTCTTCGCCTTTGACCAGAACGCGGGAAGGTGCGGCCAGGAACGCCGTCGAAGTGCGGATGGAGGGGCTGAGCCGGCACTACGGCGCCGTCGTCGCGCTCGACCGGCTCGACCTGACCCTGCAGCCCGGCGAGCTTGTCGCGCTGCTCGGCCCATCGGGCTGCGGCAAGACCACCACGCTGCGCCTGCTCGCGGGGCTGGAGGACGCCGACACCGGCCACATCACCGTCGGCGGCAAGGACATCACCCGCCTCTCGGCCGCCAAGCGCGACATGGGGATGGTGTTCCAGGCCTACTCGCTGTTCCCGCACATGACGGTACGGCAGAACGTGGCCTTCGGGCTGCGGCTGCGCCGGGTCGGCGCGGCTCAGCGGGACAAGCGGGCGCTTGAGATGCTGGACCTGGTCGGGCTCTCCACGCAGGCGGACCGGTATCCGCACCAGATCTCCGGCGGGCAGCAGCAGCGGGTCGCCCTGGCTCGCGCCCTGGCCATCGAACCGCAGGTGCTGCTGCTCGACGAGCCGCTGTCGGCGCTGGACGCGAAGGTCCGGGCGCAGCTGCGGGACGAGATCCGCCGGATCCAGCTCGAGGTGGGCATCACCACGCTGTTCGTCACCCACGACCAGGAGGAGGCACTGGCCATCGCGGACCGGGTCGGTGTCATGCGGGAAGGCCGCATCGAGCAGCTCGCGCCGCCCACCGAGGTGTACTCGCGCCCGGCGACGTCGTTCGTGGCCGAGTTCGTCGGGCTCAGCAACCGGCTGACCGGTGAGGTCCGGGGCGGCGAGGTAACCGTCCGGGGCCGCACGCTGCCGCTGGTGGAAAGCAATGTGCCCGACGGCCAGGTGGTGGCGCTGGTGCGGCCGGAAGCGGTGACGCTGGCGTCCCACACCGCACCGGAGCCCGGCCCGCTGGTCGGAACGGTGATCGCCGTCACCTTCCTCGGCGCGACCAGCCGGGTCACCGTCGACCTCGGCGACATCACCATCCTGGCCCAGCTCCCGACCTCGGACGCGGCCGCTCTGCCGGCCGGCAGTCGCGTCGCGCTGACGATCCGCCCCGACCCGGTGCTCGTGTCGGCCGACGCAGCGTCGGCCGGTCCGGCGGCCGAGGAAGAAGCGTGAGCGGTCGGCATCCACCGCTGACCACGCATCGCCGACTCGGTCGCGGAGCGACACTGCGCAGCGGGCTCTCCGCTCCGTACCGGGCCGTCGAGATCGGCGCGGGTGAGGCGCATCTTATCCGCGATGGCTTCGGCCCGGCCGGGCTCTCTGGGGCTGAATCCGCGCGCGGTCCGGGCCGTGCGCTGCTCTGCCTGGTGCACATCACCGATCTCCAGCTCGCTGACGTCCAGTCGCCCACGCGGTTCGAGTTCCTCAACGCCCGCTTCGCGGACCCGAGGTACGCCGAGATCATCCCCGTGCAACGCCCGCAGGAGGCGCTCACGGTGCACGCCGTCGACGCCACCATCCGCACGCTCGGCGCGGTCCTCGGCCCGGCGACCGGACTGCCGCTGCAGCTGGCGGTGACTACAGGCGACGCGATCGACAATGCGCAGTGGAACGAAATGCAGGCGTTCCTCGCCCTGTTCGACGGCGGGCAGGTGTTCCCGGATTCCGGCGGCCCGGATTATGAGGGCGTGCAGTCGCCGGACTGGCCGGATGACGTCTTCTGGAGGCCGGACGGATCGGGTCCCGCCGGGCCGGACTTCTTCCGGCGCGAGTTCGGCTTCCCGCACCACCCGGGTCTGCTGCGGCGCGCCCTGCGCGAGTTCTCCGCCACCGGCCTGAGCATCCCCTGGCTGTCCTGCTTCGGCAACCACGAGGCGCTCAACCAGGGCGTGGGCACCCGGACACCGGGCCTGGCCGCCGCGCTGACCGCCGGCAAGAAGCCGACCGGCTTGCCGGAGGACTTCGATCACGACGGGGCGCTCGACCTGTTCGCCGAGCGTCCCGAGGCGTTCATGGCGGGTCCGTACCGCTACGTCACGCCCGATCCTTTCCGCAGGCCGATCAGCAGGCGGGACTTCGTCGACGCTCACCTCCGGGCGGGCTCGCGGCCGTTCGGGCACGGGTTTACTGAGCGTAACCGGCTGGACGGCACCGCATACTACGTCTACGACACCCCCGTGGCCCGGTTCATCGCGCTCGACACCAACTGCCTGGCCGGCGGCGTATCCGGGTGCCTGGACCGCAAGCAGGCCCGCTGGCTGGAGACCCGGCTGGCCGAGGTGCATTCGGCCTACCGCGGACCGGACGGCAGCGATGTCCGGACCGGCCACGACGACCGGCTGGTGATCCTGCTCTCCCACCACGGCACCGGCACGCTGGACAACACCCGCGGCCTTCACGCCGGGCCGGGCGGTGAGCCGGCGCTAGGCGCCGCCGGGCTCCTGGCGCTGCTGCACCGGTTCCCTAACGTGGCGCTGTGGCTGAACGGTCACACGCACACCAACACGATCCGCCCGCGCCGTGACCCCGCTGACCCGGCGCGCGGGTTCTGGGAGGTCACCACCTGCGCGGTGGTGGACTGGCCCTGCCAGACCCGGGTGGTCGAGCTCCTCGATCACGGCGAGTACCTGTCTATCGTGACGACGATGGTGGACCACGACACGCCGGTCGCGCCAGTGTCCCTGTCGCTGGAGACGGCGGACGACCTCGCCGCGTTGCATCGCGAGCTCGCGGCCAACGTCCCGTGGGACACCACCGCCATGGCCGGCACCTCCGGTGACCGGAACGTGGAGCTGCGCGTCATCCCGCCCTTCCCGCTCAAGCGCCTGCCCGGAGTTTGACTCGTAGCAAGTGCAGGTTGTCGGCGCTGAAGCCGTGATCGGAAAGCCACTGCACCACCCCGCCGTAGCGCGCGTCCATCTGCTCAAGGAACGCCGTCATCGTCTCGGGCCGCGGCCGGTGCAGATCGGCGGGCTTGCTGTTGATATCGCGGGCGTACAAGCGCGATCTGCGCAGGCGGTCCATGATGGCCTCGGTGCGCTCACCGCTGGCGGCGTAGTCGGTGACCACGTCCTGTGCCGGGACACCGGCCACGGTCAGCGCGAGCGCTACCACCACGCCGGTCCTGTCCTTGCCCGCAGCGCAGTGGACCAGCGCCGCGCCCTGCGAATGCGCGATGCTGCGCAGCGCGCCCACCACCTGATCGGGACGATCTTCCAGGTAGCCCAGGTAGTGTCCGCAGATGGGATCGCGCGGGTACCGGGACTTGTCGTGATCGCGGCTGGTCAGCAGCGCGGCAGCGGCCATATCGGTGTTGGATCCCACTTCGGGCAGCACAGGGTGGTGAGCGTGCCGCACGCCTGTCACGGTGTCCAGCGGCGCCGGGCCCTCGGCGGCCAGCTCGTTGGCGCTGCGCAAGTCGACGACGGTGGTCACGCCGATGTCGCGCACGAGCTTCGTGACGTCAGCGGCCGACAGTTCCTGCAGGTTGTCCGCGCGCAGCAATCTGGACCGCGCGGTCTTCTGGCCGTCCTCGGTGGGCAGGTCACCCAGGTCGCGTACGTTGACGGCACCCTCAAGCTCAATCCACGCCATGACAACACCTTCGCAGACCCTCTCCTGAGCCGCCGACCCGGGAGCCGGCTGAGCGGGGATCCGGCGGTGCCCTCAGCAACGGTTTGTCAGGTGGTGGGCGTGAGTGGCTTAAGGACCGGCCGATATGGGGCATACTTGGTGCAACCATGAAGCCGCCCAGACCCCTGCGGCCCGCCGCAAGGTCGATGCTGACCCCGCACCTTCCTGGTTAGTCGCAGGAAGAGGCCTCCTGACAGCAGCCGGCTGAAGCCTGTTTGCTGCTGCTGAGTGGGGGTCCTCATGACGTGGCTTTGTTCTGTTTGTTCCGCCCCGGTCCGCCGTACCGCGCCGTGCCCGTACCTCCGCCGTACCGCGCCGTGCCGGTCGCCTCGCCGCGCGTCGTGCCCGCCACGTTGCCGTTTCGCGCCCGGCCTGGCTGTTCGTCCTGAGTCGGAGCACCGCTGATGAGCTGCCCGAACGGCCCGGCGGCCGGCGGGAACACACCGTCAGGCGGCCCGGATACCGAAGCGGAGGTCCAGGATGGCCCGCGGACCGGCATGGTCACGATCGAGGTGGAAGCCGGCCCGGGAACGACAACGATCTACATCAGCGGCGAGCTTGACCTGGTGACGATGCCCTTCCTCGCCGAGCACCTGACGCTGGTCTTGCGGGACAAGCCCGAGCGGCTCGTGTTCGACATGGCCAGAACCGGCTTCATGGATTGCGGTTCGGCGCGGCTGATCGCCGGGGCCGGACAGTGGCTGCCTGGCGGCCGCCGGCCGGTCATCCGCCACCCGGGTCCTGGCGTCCGTCGGCTCCTCGAGCTCACCGGCCTTGACGCGTACTGCGAGATAGAGGGGTAACTGGTGGGTAGGATCCGGACCCTGGTGCTTAGCGAACGCCACGAACATTCGGGAGCGGGCAGATGAGCGTCTCGGTGCATGATGTACGCCACGCTTTGGACGAACTCGGCAAGCTGCGTTTCGGCGAGATGCGAGTCGAGGACGCGATGCATCACATCGTCCAGACCACTCACAGGATCTTCTCCGTGGACGGCGCAGGCCTGATGCTGGCCGACGTCGACCACCACCTGCTGAACGCCGCGGTATCGGACGACCGGATGCGCCACCTCGAAGAGCTGCAGATACGCCATCAGGAAGGCCCGTGCATCGCGGCCTTCGAAGACAAGGAACTGGTCCGGGCCGAAGACCTGTCGCAGGAGGAGCGGTGGCCGTTGTTCAGCCAGCACGCGGTCGCCCGCGGGGTCCGGGCCGTGCTCGCCAGCCCCATCCCTTACAACCAGGACGCGGTGGGCGTGGTGGCCGTGCTGTCGGAAGAGCGCCGCCCCTGGTCGGCCGAGGCCGAGCTCGCGCTGCTCGCCTTCACCGATCTGGCCGCGCTGCTCATCGCCAGCATGCTGCTCGGCGAGCAGCAGACCGAGCTGGCCGCCCAGCTGCAGGGGGCGCTGAACTCCCGGGCCGTCATCGAGCAGGCCAAGGGCGTGCTCATCGGCCAGCAGGGCCTGACCCCGCACGCCGCCTACGCGCAGCTGAGAGCGCAGGCGCGGGCCGAACGTCGCAAGCTCGCGATCGTCTCGGCCGAAGTGGTGCGCAATGCCATCCGGGACGACCGCGAGGCCATCCGGGAGCACTGACAAGTTTGGCGGGGCCGATTTATGGCAGAAAGAGTTACAGCCGTCACGGCGCCGCCCAGAATCACGCGGCTGCCCGCCAGGCCTGCGCTGTCATCGCGTCCCCAGATATCCCGTCGGGGACTCCTTCTGACAGCGCCCGGCTGGAATCCAAGACCCGCCTTCAGGCGGGCTGATATTCACGATCCGCCCTTCGGGTGGTTAGGGGAAATCATGATCGTAATCGGGATAGTCCTGCTGATCATCGGCTTTCTGGCCAAGATCGCGATCGTGTGGACGATCGGGATCATCGTCCTGGTGCTTGGCCTCATAGCGGTGCTGCTCGGCACGATGGGCCATGCCGTGGGAGGACGACGGCACTACTGGTAGCTGTTCGCGCGGTGTGGGGTCCCCGGTGTCTGACGGCGCACCGGGACCCCCACCGCATCAGTCAGTACCGCCCAGTTCAGTACCGCCTAGGCAGGGCAGCCGGGAGACGCTAGCGGCGCCGGACCCAGGCGCTCCCGATACCGGCCTGATGCAGGGCCAGGCACGCCAGGCCGAGCATCAGCAAACCGGTCACGGAGAACCATGCATTGGTGACGGTGCCCGTGGCATTGATAATCCAGGCGATGGCGAAGAGGATCGCCGCGACGATGGCAAGCATGCCGTGCTGCTTCCCATGCCGCGCCGTAATAACCGGGCCGGAGAAAAGCGGCCGCCCGGATTTTCTCGCATATGACCGTCTATCCGGGGAAGTAGCCGGGACGTTTGCCATCCACGGAGAGGAGCCGGCATTGGCTACCTGGACAGCCCGGCGCAGGGGCGGTCGGAGCGCTAGATCCACAGGCCGGCGGGCCGCGAACAGCACCCCCATGCGGTGGCTGGCGCGGGCCGGCCTCGCGGCGCGCGGCGTCATGTACGTCATCATCGGCTGGATCGCCGTTCAGGTGGCTTTCGACCACTCGCGGCAGCAGGCAGACCGGACCGGCGCATTGCACACCGTCGGCGCCACGCCGGTTGGTGGCGTTCTGCTCTGGCTACTCGTCACCGGTTTCGTCGGCATGGCACTCCGCTGCCACTGACCGCCGGACAGCTCGGCTCCGTCCTTGAAGTGACGGTCGAGCAGGGTGTCGTAGCCGTGCGGAAGCTTCTCGATCACCGTGTCCGCACCGGACGCCACGGCCGCCCGGGCCAGCGCGGCCGGATCCGCATCGCGGCCCATGGCGATGTTGTGGCGCACGGTCAGGGGCCAGTTGGCGTGGTCCTGGGCGATGACCGCGATCCGCTGCCGTAGCGAGTCCGGATCGACGTCGCCGATGGCGGTCTGGTCCCAGCACACCGTGCCGCTGTCGGGCCGGTACAAGCCGGCCAGGATCTTGGCGAGCGTGGTCTTGCCCGAGCCGTTCTCGCCCACCAGGGCGACTACCTCACCGCGGCGGATCTCGATGCTGACCTCGCGCAGCGCCGGGCCGCTGGCGCCGGGATAGGTGAAGGTGACGCCGTCGGCGATGATCCGGTCGGGCTCGGGTCTGGCCTGAGCCTGGGTCGTCTCATCGGTGCGCCGACCCGGTGACCAGCCCGCCATAATTCAATTCACCCCGCAGCAGCTCCCTCTGCCACGCGGCGGCGGCCTGCGCGCCGCCGCGCGCGTACCCGAGAGCACCAGATGTGAGCGCGCTCTGACTGGCGGCTAACGAATTAATCGCCCCGGGTTCGCCGCTAGCCCCAGATGTCGTGGGCGGTTTCTACGATGAGGCGGAGCTTGGCGACTTGCTGGTCGTAGGTCAGGGCGTTGCCTTCCACGGTGGAGGAGAAGCCGCACTGGCCGGACAGGCAGATCTGCTCTAGCGGCACGTATTTAGCGGCCTCGTCGATGCGGCGCCTGAGGTCATCTTTGGACTCCAGCTCCGGGCGCTTGGTGGTGACCAGGCCGAGCACCACCATCTTGCCCGCCGGGACGAACCGCAGCGGCTCGAACCCGCCGGAGCGCTCGTCGTCGTACTCCAGGAAGAACCCGTCCACGGCCAGCTCGGAAAACAGCGCCTCGGCGACAAAGTCATACCCGCCGGAGGCCACCCAGGAGGACCGGAAGTTCCCCCGGCACAGGTGCGTGGTGACCGCCATGCCGGCCGGCCGGTCCTTCACCGCGGCGTTGATCTGGCGGATATAGCGCAGGTGCAGGTGCTCGGCGTCCTCGCTCCGCTCGCTGATCTCGGCGCGCTGCGCCGGATCGTTCAGGTACGCCAGGGACGTGTCGTCGAACTGCAGGTAGGTAAAGTCCTCGCCGAAGATGGTGTGGTCCAGCCTGACCTGGCTGCCGATATGCAGCGCCGCCGGAGTCCGATCCGGTGAGACATTGGCCTGGTCCTTACCGGAAGCGGCGATAACGGATGGGCCCTGGACGGCCGGCTGGGCCCGGACGGCCGGCTAGCTCTGCCCCGGTAGGTTCCCCGTCGCGCGCGCCGACACCGAGGAGCGAGCGGGTCAGCGCGTGGCGTTCCCCGTTCATCTCGGTCAGGACTTCGGCGAAATGAGCGTCGCGCAACACCGGCGGGCGCTCTCCGGCTCGCAGCGACACCAGCACGGTCCGCCTGATCATCTCCTTGATGAAGGACGCCGTGACCCCTTCGGTACCCGCCACCACCGGTGCCAGGTCAGCGTCCACGGTCAGGTCGCGGACATAGACGCGGAGCAGGCGCTCGCGGCAGTCGGCATCCGGCCGGGGAATCTCGACGGCCAGGTCGACCCGGCCCGGGCGATCCGCGAGGGCGGTCTCGAGAATGTCAGCCCGGTTGGTCGTCAGGACGAAGGTGACGTCGGCATCGGCGCCGACGCCGTCCATAGCCTCGAGGAGGGAGAACAGCAGCGGATTTCCGTCTGGCGTGTAGTCCCGGTCCGTAGCGACGAGATCGACGTCTTCAAGCACCACCATCGATGGCTGGAGGCGCCGGGCGAGGGCGGCGGCCTGGTCGATAAACCGGATGGACCGGCCGGTGAGCAGGATGACCGTGCTGTCGGCCAGGCGTCCCGTCAGGTAGCGCACGGTGTGCGTCTTGCCCGTCCCCGGCGGGCCGTGCAGGAGCAGGCCGCGCTTGAGGTGCTGGCCGGCGTTGAGCAGTTCCTGCGACCAGTCACCGACGCCGATGATGTGCTGTTCGATGTTCTCCAGCACGCCGTCGGGCAGGACCACGTCCTGGGCCGTGACCGCCGGCCGGGGCAGGAACGAGACAAGCTCGTTGCCGTGGTGCTCGCTCTCGGTGAAGCTGAGTACCTGGCCGCGGAACACATCGTGGATGCGCATCAGCCGCTCGATCTCGTCGCGCGTCGCGGTAGCCGCCGACCGGTCGGCGGCGAGTATCTCGAGGCTGCAGAAGGGCGGGCCGAACTGGCTTTCGTCCCGGACGCCGATCACGACCGGGGCGCCGTCCAGTGCCGTCGCCGTCACCAGGCCGACGGCCACTACCTCGGTGTTCTCGTCCGGCCCGACCGCGGCGGTGCGGTAACTGGCCGCCCCGGCCTGAGCGTCGCCGGTGCCCACGGCCCGGAATCCGCCGGGGCCGACGACCCGGAATCCGCTGAACTGCGGCGGCATGCTGAGAAGCGACAGCATGTTCTCGTGCGGGCGGTGCCCGGCTCCCGGTGCGCCGAACCATTCCGCGTCGCTTTGCTGCGCTGCGAGGTAAGCGTCGATTCCCTGCTGGACGTTCACGTGTTCCCAGATCGGGAACCTCTCGGCCACCGACACCACGGCGTTCAGCTCACAGCCGAGGTGCCCGGTGACCCGGAGCGCGAGCTCCGAGGGTCCCGAGTCCTCGGACAGCGTTCTGGCCCCGATCTCGAACAGCAGGTGCAGGGCGCGTGCTAGCCCTCTGAGGTCCTCGGTGTCCGGCGGCGGCGGAAGATTGGGGGTGCTCACCCAGTCAACAATGCCCCCAGGGCGAGGAGAGTGCCAAGGGCTTATCACCATGGGCGCGAACCGCTGTTCAGCCGGGACGGCCCATGTCCGATTTACTTGCGTCACACAACTATCAGTGGCCATGTTCGGGACATGATCGACTCTTCAAGAAAAGAGCGCATGCCGTCGCTCTGGTCGCCTACCTCGCCTTCGTGCCCAGCGGGGACGCGGTCGCCGGAGTTCATCCCGAGCGGTGATGGCGGGAGCTTTTGTGACCGGGGCTTGTAGTGACGGGGGGCTTGTAGTGACCGGACTGGTCACGGGCGCCCGCCCGTCGGCGCCGACTGGGAAGCCGACCTGGGGGTGGGGCAGGCAACGATCATCTGCCGCCTCCCCGGCAAGCCGCCTACCTCCAACTGGGATTTCATAGTCACGGTGCTTGACCCGCCATACTTCGACCCTTACAGGAGCCCCGTCCGCAGTGCCCGCCGAAGGCCGGCAGACTCGATCAGAGCAGGTTCACGGGTACAGACAGGGATGGAGCCCGCAGGGAGTCTGTTCCCTATACTTAACATTGCGTAAGGGCCGACGCATCATGCGTCGGCCCTTACGCAAGAACAGAATCTAAGGGGCATCAGACAATGCCGTCAAAATCGCCCATTTTAACACCAGCAAGAAACTGATGCCACTCGTCCATGGTGAACTCGTTGACGGGGCCGTCAGGATCGTTTGTGTTGCCGATCAAGATCAGGTCGCCTTGACGTGCTACCTTGACGCATGCTCCGCTTTCACAGGTCCGTGACACGCGCCAGTCGAGATCCCTGGCAGAGGCATATTTTGACATAATTATCCTTTCGTTCGCCCATTGCAGGAACCACGTAAAAGACGCTACTCGCCGAGGTAGAGTCTTCGCATCTCATTCACGCGCTTTATGGAGTCAAGCGGACTGAGGGCGGAATCACTTAGGTGCTCTATGGCCTCGCGGTAGCGAGATATTTCAGTCTTGCGCTCAAGGTATTGGTTGCCTGTCAGGCCTTCGATGAAAACGATTGGCGACAGATTTGAACTCTCTTCGAACTCTAGCAGCACGAAATGGCAATCCGCAGCAGCATGCGCACCGATTTCGAATGGTATGACTTGAACAGTCGCCTTGGAGCCTTGTACCGCTTCTAGAATTTTATCGAGCTGAGCCGCCATGAGTTTCGGCCCGCCGACGCGGCGGTACAACACTGCCTCGTCGAGCAACAGGCGGTAGCGCGGCCGGTTGTCTGCGTCCAGCAGTCCCTGGCGGCGCAGCCGAACTTCAACACGCTGGTCATGGATATCTGGATCCATCTTTGGCGCAATAGCCTTAATGATTGTTCGAGCGTAATCCTCAGTCTGCAGCAACGCTGGCACATAGTACATCGAGTAACAAGTAATAGCCGCTGCTTCATGTTCCAGTCCAATGTATGGATCCAGCTTAAGATCGTCGTATTGCGTCCACCACCCTTGCTCGCGTACTTTTCGAGCGAGAGTCATGAGCTCGGTCGAAGTTGCCTTATCGACATCGTATAGCGCAGTCAAATCCCGGACGTCGCGAAGGCTCGGGCGGCGCGTCCCCGTCTCCATTCGGCTGATCTTGGTGGCGGAGCAGAGAAGCTTCTCAGCGACGTCCTCGACGGTAAGACTGCGCTGAAGGCGCAGCTCGCGCAGGCGCTTGCCAAGTTCGCGCTGTCGTACTGTGGGGCTCTTAGCTGTCACCGCTTCAGCTCCTCGTCGAGGCCCAGCCACGCTCCGTTAGCCATCTGATATGGGCTTCCCGCCCGCGACCAGAGCACACGTCTTCCCTTGCCTTGACCCGTGTCTGGGCACTGGCATGTGATACCTATACCACATCCGGTCGCTTCATCTGTACACAGCAGGTAACGAGCAGTTATGAGAAACTGGGCAGTCGCGCTGCGAAGAGGTCTCTCTGGGACGGGTGAGTTTCAAGTCCACACATGCGACTTCGATGCCAGCTCCCCTCACAGCCCATCAGTCATTTCAATCCCCCCGTAGTGCTGATTGATTTGAGCTGTCCGCCCGAGGGAAACATGTGTTTAGACCTTTGTCAACCCTAGTAGGGGTACTTATGCGCTGAATGTGACAATTGTGGCTCGTGTTGCTAATATGACGGCCGTGAGGGCCAGTCATGGCTGGCCCTCACGGCCGCAAATACCTAATAAATCTAAGCGATGTCGTCGAAATCGCCAAGCTTGGCACCGGCGAGGAATTCTTTCCATTCAGCCCTTGTATAAGCATAAACCGGACCGTCGGGTTGGGTTGTATCACCAAACACGACTGAGTCGCCGTGGCGTGCCACCATTACGCACGCGCCCCCATCGCACGTGCGTGAGACACGCCAATTAATATCCCCCGGGGCTGATGGATATATGGTCATATTATTTCTCTGCTCCTTTCGGTATATACTATCGAACTACACTTGCTGGCCGTTTGCCGCTAGCGTAGGCTTCTGTCACTTCGTCGATTCGCAAGAGCGACTCTTCTGGCCTCAGGGCGGAATCACGCAAGTACTCAATAGCTTCGCGGTAGCGAGCTACATCGGCCTTGCGTTCATGGTACTGGTTACCTGTAAGACCTTCGACGAAGACGACCGGTGATAGATTTGTATCTTCTTCGAATTCAAAGAGTATAAAGTTGCTGTCCTGAGCGGCATATGCACCAACATTGAAGGGTATTACCTGAACAGTGACCTTGCCGTGGCGCTGAGCCTCCATAACTTTGTTGAGCTGAGAGCACATTACAGTCGGCCCGCCGACGTCTCGATGCAACACTGCCTCATCCAGCAGCACGCGATAGCGTGGCGGGTTCTCCCCTTCCAATAGCTGCTGGCGGCGCATACGGACCTCGACACGCTGCTCATAGATCTCCGGATCCATTTTCGGTGCTATAGCCCTGATAATCGCCCTGGTGTACTCTTCCGTCTGCAGGAGCGCCGGTATGTAATACGTTGTGTAGCTGGTGATAGCGTTGGCATCTTGTTCTAGTCCAAGGTAAGGGTCTAGTTTCAGATCCTCGTACTGAGTCCACCAGACCTGCTCGCGTGCAGCTCGAGCGAGTTTCATGAGCTCATCCGTTGCCGCCTCGTCGAGGCCGTAATGTCGACACAAGTCCCGGACGTCGCGAGGATTCGGGGGGCGGGTCCCCGTCTCCAGACGGCTGATCTTGGTAGCGGAAAAGAGTAGCTTCTCCGAAACATCTTCGATGGTAAGCTTGCGCTCGTTGCGAAGCTCCCTTAGCCGCTTTCCTAGTTCCCGCTGACGCACCGTCGGACTAGTGCCTGCCACGACTCTGCCTCCCTGTTGAGGGCTCAGCCGCGCGCCGCAGTTTGCAGGTATGGTTGCCTGATCCCCCACTGGCGCATGTTCCCCAAGCGATAGCCAAAGGTGCGGGCCATTGGCATGTGCCAAGTCATATCACAGTCTGTGGCCGTACGGCCAAGATGCTGTACGGATTGTTATCTATAGTGTCGCGCGGGACGCTTGAGGCCCGAGGAGCCGGTCTGGCTGATCTGATCTCGGGGTGCCGTCTCAGAACCTGGGCGCTGTGCCTGGCTACTCCGGCTTGTCGGCCTCTAGCTTGCTTCGCTTCTAGCCTCCATTCGGTTGAGTCGGCATGGGCGGGGCGCCACGACGAAGTTCGGTGACGCCCGAGCGTACCTGCTACCTGGCGCACGGCTGTCCTCCTTAACTAGTGAGCATATGCCTTCGGCTCGCGGCTATGGCCAGATGCTATGGCATCCGGCTATGGCAATTGCCATAGCACTGTGCCACACTGGATGTGCAAAGCCGAGGCTCTCGGCAACCGGAGGAGGTCGATCATGACTACGGCGCCGAACGAGGTGGCGGATCTGATCCGCGACGTCAACGCATCAAACGAGGCGGTTGAGGACCAGTGCCTGCGCGCCTGCCAGGCCGCCGACATCGCGGCTGGCAGCGCTCGCGCAGCTGCGCTATCGGAGGCCGCCGCCAAGAGCGCAACGGTCGCTCATCGGACAGTTCAGGCCGAACGTCCGCGGCGACGCGCGCCATTGCCACGGCAGATGTTCTTCGCGCTGGTGACCGTGGCGCTGGACGGCGTGGCCTGCTATTTCGCCGCCCAGGCCCTCGGTGGCTCTCAAGACACCACCCTGGTCTGGACAGGCCTGTTCCTGGCGGTCTTGGCCGGAGGGGAAGTCGCCCTGGACTTCTATCGTGACCGTAACCTGCGCGTCTGGAAGGCCTTGGCCATCCTCACCGGAGTCTTTGTCGGACTGCTGGGCATTCTTCGCTTCTGGTTCCTGGCGACGATCGGTACTGACGGCCTGGTGCCAGCCACGGTGGGAGCGTTCCTGTTCACCGCCGCGACAGCCGGATTCCTTTGCCTCGGATATCGCGCGCTCCGAGCGGCCGAGACACCACAGGCCTGGCGTGCACGCCGAGCGGCCCGCAAGGCATGGCAAGCAGCAAGAGCGGCGCGCGCGACTGCCGACCGAGACACCAAGGAACGAGACCGCCTCATCCTTGCTTACCTCGGGCATGTCAGGAAACTGGCGCTGAAGACGTATCCGGTCGACGCTCAGGTGGCTCTGGAGTCAGCCGTCCGGTCGCACTTGGCGGATAGGTCTAAGTTAGATGAAGGCGCCGCACGCCCCGCTGTCGATCCGGCTCATGGTCATGCTTGGCGCCCTCCTGGTGGGTATCTCAAGCTGCAGGTTCATGCCCGCGGGCCCGTCTCAGGGCGCGCTCATGCTTACTCTTCCGGTCCCGCGTGCTTCGGTGCTCATTCTCATCACCAATCCGGAATCCCCATCAGCGATGCGAGCCACGGGAGCGCTCGTAGCCGGCTCGGCGCGCCCGCGAGAACAGGTCATCATCATGAACTCATTGGACGGAACGGTCCTGGCATCCTCGCGGGCTCCGGACCCTCCGAGCATTCAGGTGCCCGCGCCGCCTGCATCACCTCCAGCGCACCCAACCAGCTTCCAGAGAGCCCGGTACCGGCAGGCCCTCCAGCACTACCAGAGCACGGTGCTCCGCGCACGGTCAGCACTCCGTGCAATACAACGGCACGAGTTCACGGTGTGGGCCAAGTCGGTGGTCGCCAAGGCCACCGCCCAGCCGGTCCTGCAGCGCACTCAGATCGTCAGTATCAGCAGTGACCTCAGCGCGGCAGTCTCGGACCTGTCCAGCCTGCGGCAGGCGGGGATGGGCACTTTCTCTAGCGTCATCGTGATCGAGGGCGTAACCGGCGCGATCGCAATGTCTGTGCCGTCGCCATTGACCGGCCTGCAGGCCAGCACAGTGGTTGTGGATGACTTCTCCGGCACCACCTATGAGGAGTTCGCCTGGCAGGCCAGCTTGGCGCAGAGCGGCTCGGTGAGGCCGGTAGTGCTTACTCCCGCCACCGGCGATCAGCTCGTATCGATCGTGCAGCAGGGCCTCGACGGCGCGGTACCCGACACGCTGACCAGCGTCTTGTTCGGTCTCGGTCAGTACCAGATACAGGCTGCCGCACTACGGCAGCTTCGTCGGCTGCTGCATCTTCTGACCGTCACTTATCCATCCGCCACCGCAAGTATCAATGGCTACACCGACAGCTTGCCCGTTCCTGGCGGCAATCTTCAGCTGTCGCAGGAACGCGCCCAAGCAGTGGAGGAATGGCTGATCGCGCATGGGGTTGCTGCCAGGCGGCTGCAGGCTCTGGGCTACGGCGACTCTGATCCGGTAGCGCCTGAAACCCTGAAAGGCCAGCCACTGAACCGGCGCGTTATCGTCGTCATTGACCCAGCTGTATCCACCTAAATCCGCGCCATGCAAGGGCAGGCGGGCCGCTGACATGGAATTGCTGAATAGTCATTTGCCCCTACCGATGCCAGCACGAAGCAGAGGCGGCATGGTGGTTCGGTGATCACTCCCCCTGGCCTGCCCGCAGGCTGCCCGCCGTGGTTCGCACGGCCTGCCGCCAGGGCCTGCACCTGCGCGCCTGCCCCGGTCGAGGTCCACGCCTTCCACGCCGGGCTGTCTGGCTATGCGCCCACTCCGCTGACCGAGGTACCGGCCATCGCGGCCGAACTCGGAGTCGGGCGGGTGTTCGTCAAGGATGAATCGGCCAGGATGGGCCTGCCGGCGTTCAAGGTGCTCGGCGCATCCTGGGCGGTACACCAGGTGCTGTCCCGGCGGCCGCCCGGCGACGAGGTAGTTCTGGTGACCGCCACCGATGGCAACCACGGACGTGCGGTGGCCCGGATGGCCCGGCTGTTCGGGCAGCGGGCCCGCGTGTTCGTGCCCAGCGGTGTGCATCCCACGGCGGTGGCGGCCATCGCGGCGGAGGGAGCGGAGGTTACCGAGGTCACCGGGACGTATGACGAGGCGGTGCGGCGTGCGGCCGAGGCCGCCGACAAGCCGGGAGCGACGCTCGTGCAGGACGCCGGCTGGCCCGGCTACGAGCAGGTGCCTGGCTGGATCGTCGAGGGCTATTCGACCTTGTTCGCCGAGATCGACGCGCAGCTTTCTAAGGCGGAGGCGGCCGAGCCGGGGCTGGTGGTCCTTCCGGCGGGAGTGGGCTCGCTAGCGCAGGCTGGCGTCACCCACTACCGCAGCCGGCCGGACTCACGTACAACAGCCCTGCTGACGGTGGAACCCGGCACCGCCGCGTGCGTCCTGGCCAGTCTTGTCCGCGGCGAGCTGGGTACGATCTCGACCAGCGAGACGATCATGGCCGGGCTGAACTGCGGCACCCCCTCAATGCTCGCCTGGCCTTACCTGCGCGACGGCCTGGATGCAGCGGTTGCCATCACCGATGCCGACAGCGCCACGGCGGCTCGCGACTTGGCGGCCTACGGGATACCGGCCGGCCCGTGCGGCGGGGCCTCGCTGGCCGGCGCCCGGGCCGCGCTGACCGGCGAAGACGCGGAGGTGCGGCGGGAGGCAGTGGCCATCGGGCCGGACACGACGGTGGTGCTGCTGAGCACCGAAGGCGCCGCGGCCAACCCGGTGCCGGTACGCCAAAGGGACAGCTCGAGCCAAGAGGGACAGCGACCGTTAGCGCGGCCCGGCGGCTACGGTACCGGCGACGCCAGGCGGGTGCGCTCGAAGTCGCCTTCGGACGCACCTGGCCCCGGAACGGCGATGACCGAGCGAGCGTCGAGGGGCTCGCCGCACTGCGAGCACGTCGGCACCGCGGTGACGATGTGCCCGCACGCCGTATGCCTGGTCTCGACGGGCGGGCCGCCAGGCGCCGCCCACTGATCGCCCCATTGCCGCATGGCCGTGATGACGTGCCACAGGTCGCGGCCCTTGTGGGTGAGCCGGTACTCCGAGCGCGGCGGGTGATCGGAGTAGGCGACCCGCTTGAGGACTCCGCCGTCGACGAGGTGGTTCAAGCGCTGGGTGAGGATGTTGCGGGAGATCCCGAGCCGCGCCTGGAAGTCGTCGAAGCGGGTCACGCCGAGGAAGGCATCCCTGACGATGAGCAGGCTCCACCACTCCCCTACGACGTCGAGGCACTGGGCGACCGAGCAGGTCATGTCCTCAAAGCTGGTCCGTTGCACGGATATAAGCATAAAGGGTTGCGTAATAGAACGCACTCCCTTAGATTGAGTTCTATGCGAAAACTTAGCCAGCCTCAGGAGGCGGGCGGATGACCGAAGCGGCCAGGTCCGTCGCGACGGCGCCGGTGCGCCATCGCGACGTCACCTGGGAGGATCCGCTGGTAGGCGCCGCGCTCGCCCGCGATCTGAGCGGCCTGGACTACCTGCTCGGGATCGCCGAAGGACGTATCCCGCCGCCGCCGATCGCCGCCCTGCTCGGGATGAGCATCGTCCGCGTCGAACCCGGCCAGGTCACCTTCGGGCTCGACGTCGGCGAGCACCTGTACAACCCCATCGGGTCGGTGCACGGCGGCGTCTTCTGCACCCTGCTCGACTCGGCCATGGGCTGCGCCGTGCACGCCTCCCTTGACCGCGGCCAGGCGTACACCACCCTCGAGTTGAAAGTGAACATCGTCAAGGCGCTGACCCTGGACACGCCGAGCGTGGTGGCCACCGGGCAGGTGATAAGCGCCGGGCGGCGCGTCGTCACGGCGTCCGGCCAGATCACCGGGCCGGACGGGGCCCTGTACGCGCATGCCACCACGACCTGCCTGGTCTTCGAGCCGCGGCCGGCGCCCGCGCCGGAGCCCTCCGGCCGCTCCGGGGAGAACGCCATTCGCTCAGGGGAGAATGGCCATGGACGCTGACGCCGGGTCCACGGCCACCAGGGCTGCGGGCCCGAGCCGGGCCGCGGGCCCGAGCCTGGGGGCCGGATCCCTCGAAGAGGCCAGTGATTTCGTGCGCGCCGCGGGACTCATCGTCGATGAGGTCACCGCCAGCCGGGTCACCGGCCACCTGGACCTCGGCCCGCAGCACCACACCCCGTGGGGCATCGTGCACGGCGGCGTCTACACGACCGCGATCGAGAGCGCGGCGAGCATCGGGGCGAGCGGCGCCGTGCGCGATCAGGGCCAGGTCGCGGTAGGGCTGACCAACACCACCCACTTCCTGCGATCGCTCACCGCGGGCCGGGTGACCGTGGAAGCGGTCGCCCTCAGCCAGGGGCGCACGCAGCAACTCTGGCGGGTGGACATCACCGACGAATCAGGCAGGCTTATCGCCCACGGCGAGGTCCGCCTGCAGAACGTCACCGGAAAGTAACAGCGGAACCAGCAGCAACGGCAAGGGAGAGAAACGTGCGTGACGCGGTCATCGTGGACGCGGTCCGGACCCCGATCGGGAAGGGCAAGCCGACAGGAAGCCTCTCGCCGGTCCATCCGGTCGACCTGCTCGCTCACACGCTCGGCGCGCTGACCGAACGGGCCGGCCTGGACCCGGCGCTCATCGACGACGTGGTCGGTGGCTGCGTCGACCAGGTCGGCGAGCAGGCCGTCAACACCACCCGGTGGGCCGTGCTGTCCGCCGGGTTCCCGGAAACCGTCCCGGCGACCACGGTCGACCGGCAATGCGGTTCCTCGCAGCAGGCGGTCCACTTCGCCGCCCAGGGCATCATGGCCGGCGCTTACGACATCGTGATCGCCTGCGGCGTGGAGAGCATGAGTCGCGTTCCCATGTGGTCCAACGTCCTTCCCGGCACCGATCCGTTCGGCCCCGGCGTGGCCGCCCGCTATCCCGACGGCCTCATCCCGCAGGGGATCAGCGCCGAGCTGATCGCGGCCAAGTGGAACCTCAGCCGGGCTGAGCTTGACGAGTTCTCCGCCGTCAGCCACCAGCATGCCGCCGCCGCCCAGGCCGCGGGCAGGTTCGCCAGCGAAATCGCGCCCGTGAAGGTCGCCGGCGCCGACGGCACGACCCGGATCGTCGACCGGGATGAGGGCATCCGGCCGGGGACCACGCCCGAGGTGCTGGCCGGGTTGCGGCCCGCCTTCTACGATCCGGCGTTCGGACAGCGGTTCCCGCAGATCGGCTGGCACGTCACCGCGGGAAACAGCAGCCCGATCAACGACGGTGCCGCCGCATTGCTGCTCATGAGCGGGGAGCGCGCCCGTTCGCTCGGCCTGACTCCGCTGGCCCGCTTGCACTCGTTCGCGGTGGCCGCCGACGACCCGGTCATGATGCTGACCGCGATCATCCCGGCCACCGGCAAGGTGCTGGACCGAGCCGGGTTGTCCATCGCGGACATCGACCTATTCGAGGTCAACGAGGCGTTCGCCAGCGTGGTCCTCGCCTGGCAGCGCGAAACCGGTGCCGACCTGGACCTGGTCAACGTGCACGGCGGGGCCATCGCGCTGGGCCATCCCCTCGGCGCCAGCGGCGCCCGGCTGATGACCACCCTGGTCCACGCGATGCACGCGCGAGGCGCGCGCCTGGCGCTGCAGACCATGTGCGAAGCAGGCGGCCTGGCCAACGCGACCATCCTCGAACGCCTCTGACCGACCGCGCCACCACGTCGATCTCGGTGACCCTGCCGTCCGCGACGGCGAGGCGGAGCACCATCCAGAGCCGTCACCGCGCGCAGGCGAAGCCGGCTGGCCTCGAACCGCGCCGCTAGCCCGTCGAGTTCGCCCATCGGATCCGGACCCTTCCTCATGACGTTCCGTCATAGCACTGACGGAACCGGGCGGCCCGATGTGACCAGGCCCTCAGGGGCCGCTGATCGCGCGGCGGCGTAGGTCGCGCTGAATGTCGCGGCCGAGCTTCCTGGTCTCCCTGCGGTTGAATATCGCGCCGGCGGCGGCGCCGGTGAGCAGCGGGCCCAGCGAGAACGCGCTCCGGGCGGCCCGGGCGACGAGTCGCCGGCGCAGCAGCCGCGCCAGCGGAGATCCCGAGGCGAATATCAGTCCGCCTTCGATCATGAACACCCCCCGGCGGTGCGCCCACGCCGCGAGGTAGGCGCTCATCCTCTCCGCCACGTTCCCCGGAGCCGGGGTGCCGTACGCTTCGTGAAGCTCCGCGACGAGCTTGAGCTCGATCCCGACGAGGACCAGGGTCTCCGCCGCCACCTCGACCGGGAAGGCGGGCAGCACCGGCAGCGCCGCCGCTGCGCCCGCGGCCCCGCCCGCCGCGGCGGCCGCGCGGGCCGCCCCCTCGATGAGCGCGTCGGCGATCTCGTCGGCGGGCAGGCCAGGGAACTGCGCCTGCAGTGCCGCCTGGTTCCGCACCCGCAGGCGCGGAGCCATCGCGACTACCTGGTGGACCAGCCAGCCGCTTCCCGAACTCGCGCGCCGCCGCACCGCCCGCGTCCCCCAGCCCGCCACGCGTGCGCCCGATCTGACGGCCTTGCTAAACGCGCTGACGAGCCTGCGCTGCTCCTGCGGACGTTCCTCCTCGGTGAGGTCGGCCGCCACCTCGGCGGCGCGCAGCGAGATGTCGCTTGCTTCGGTTTCCGGTTCAGCCATGGCCTACCCCTACCCTTGATCTCCGCTCACCCACCTGACCCCTTCAGCTGGGCCCGGTTCAGTTGGGACTATATGGCGCGTGCCTGAGGTCGGGGACCGGCCGGGAGGTGGTGGTGCGCAGCATGGCGGTCTCCCGTGACAGCAGCGCGCGCTGCAGGCCCAGCCGGCGCAAGGTGTCGGGCTCGGCCAGCAGGGCCTGCCGTTCCGGCAGGTCAATGACCATGGCGGCGGCGACTATGAACGACAGCAACGTCGGCTCATCGGGCAGGTCCTCGATCCTGACCGTGGCGCCGCCCCACTCGGTCAGCGCGTCCAGGTAGGCGCGGAACGCGGCCTGGATCACGCGCACCGCGGGCTCCGCCGCTACCGGGTCGACCACATCCTCCGCGAGCAGCTCGACCTCCCCCTGCAGGTACGGCCGCGTCTCGTCGAGCCCGCGCAGCCGGAACCGCTGGGTGCCGACGGTGATGATGTCGAACCGGCCGTCGTCATGCCGTTCGACCCGGCGCAAGGTGGCCGTGCAGCCGATCTCGTACAGCGAGTGCACTCCGTGGACGCCGGTCTCGCGGCCCTTGCGGATCGCGATCACGCCGAACCGGCGTGGCTCCAGCCCGTCAAGCAGGTCCCGGACGAGCTGCCGGTATCGCTCTTCGAAGATGTGCAGCGGCAGGAGCATGCCGGGGTAGAGCACCGCGCCGAGCGGAAACAACGGCAGCATCTCGCTCATAGCATGACACTACGCGCCCGCCACCGCTCTCTCGCAGCGCGCATCCCGCCGTAAGGCCCACCCTGCCTCAGACCGTCAGGACGATCTTCCCGCGGATATGGCCGCTGGCCAGCCGCCGGTAGGCGTCCTGCACCTGGCTGAGCGGATACGTCCCGGCGATCGGCACCTCAAGCTGGCCGTCCGCGATCAGCCCGGCCAGCTCGGCCAGCACGCTCGCGCTGGCCCCGGCCGCGTTGCCCTCGGCCTTGACTCCGTACTCGGCGACCGCGTCGAACCTGACGATGGTGTCGATCCGGGAGGGTTCGACGCCGAGCTCAAGCGCCAGCTGAACGTAATCCGCGCCGAACGTGTCGATGAAGGCGTCGACCTTTCCGGCTGCCTGCCGGATGCGGTCGGCCACCCCGTCGCCGTAGGCCACGGGAATCACCCCGTGTCCGGCCAGCCATTCGTGGTTCGCCGGGCTGGCCAGCCCGATCACGGTGGCGCCGGCGCGCCGGGCCAGCTGGACGGCGAGCGAGCCGACCCCGCCGGCCGCCCCGGAGACCACCACGGTGTCGCCTTCGGTCAGCGCGACGGCCCGGACGGCGGCGTAGGCCGTGGCCCCGGTCACATACAGTGCCCCGGCGACCTCCCACGGCACGCCCGCGGGCTTGGCGGTCAGGTTCTGCTCCTCGACCACGACGTACTCGGCGTGACTGGCCCGGTTGTCGGTGTAGCCGATGGCCTCGTCCCCGGTGCCGATGCCGGTCACGCCGGGACCGGTCTCGGCTACGACTCCGGCCAGGTCACTGCCCTGCCCGGACGGGAACGTGGCCGGGTACCTGGAGTGCAGCAGCCCCGCGCGGATCTTGGCCTCGCCCGGGTTGATCCCCGCCGCCTTGACCTGGACCAGCACCTGGCCAGGTCCCGGCACCGGCTTCGGCACGTCGACGACCTCCAGGACGTCGACCTCGCCGTACTCGTCGAACCGCACTGCCTTCACGAGCATGCCTCCGTTTCTCCCAAGTACCCCCAATTTCAGGCCGCCGCTCCGTATGCCCGCCGCGCGGTGATCGGCTGCCACGAGGCCGCCGCAGCCAACTAGCCGACGGGATGCTCACGCGACAGCAGGGCGTCGGCGGCCCCGAAGCCGGCTCGCCGGTAGAAGGGGATCGCGCGCTGGCTTGGGCTGAGCACCACCCGGGCGAAGCCGGCGACGTCCGCATAGGCCAGGATCGCTTCGATGAGCCGGGTGCCGACGCCCTGGCTGCGGTGGGCCGGCCGCACGTAAGCGTTGGCAAGGTAACCCCAGCGGCCCGGGTCGGGACCCGGCCGCGGCATCCGCTCGAAGACCACGACGTTCATCATGCCGACCGCCACGCCGTCGTCCTCGGCCAGCCAGGTCAGGCGCCGTGACGACTCCCGCTCATACCAGGAGGCGAAACGCTCCTCGTAGTCCTCGTCTTCGCGCTCGGGGCATCGCTCGTACGCTGACACCCGGCGCAGTTCGGCCAGCGCGGGCACGTCAGCGTCCCAGGCGCGGCGGATGACGATCATGCGCACAGCCGCTCGACGATCTCACCCGCGGGCAACTCGGCTGCCGAGCGGTACCCCTGCCCCGCCCATAGCGACATCCGGTCGGTGTCCCCGCTGGCCGCGGCGGCCGCGCGCAGCGGGCGGGTGGCGTTGTTGATCTCGGGGTAGGCGGCCGGCGCGTCCGCATGGTCGAGTATGAACTTGTTGACCAGTCCGCGGGCCGGCCGTCCGCTGAAGGCCCTGGTCAGGGTCGTACCCGTAAAGCGCGGGTCGGCCAGTGCCGCCTTGTGCAGCGGGTGCGCGCCGCTTTCCGGGCTGCGCAGGAAGGCGGTTCCGCACTGGGCGGCCACCGCGCCCGCCGCCAGCACGGCCCGCACCTGGCGCGGGCTCATGATGCCGCCCGCCGCGATCTGCGGCAGGCCGGTGACCGCGGCGACCTCGCCGATCAGCGACAGCAGGCCGTAATCGCGCCCAGGCGCGTCGTCGTTCACGAACGTCCCCCGGTGCGCGCCGGCCTCGTAACCCTGGACGCAGAGCGCGTCCGCGCCCGCGTCTGCCGCCACCAGAGCTTCGCCGGGGCTGGTCACCGTGATGACCACCACGCTGCCCGCGTCCTGCAGGGCCCTGATCACCGCGGCCGCGGGACAGCCGAAGGTGAAGCTGGTAACCGCGGGCGGGTCCGTGAGCAGGGCCGCGATCTTGCCGTCGAAACCGTCGTCGTCCCAGCTCGCGTCGCCGAGTGCGACGGACGGGCCGAGCGAGTCCAGGTACCTGGCGATTGCCTCGGAGTACGGGCACGGCGCGCCGGGGACGAACACGTTCACCCCGAATGGTTCGGCGGTCGCGGCCCGCACGGCGGTGATCTCGGCGGCCATCGCCCCGGGCGTCTTGTAGCCGGCGGCCAGGAAGCCGAGTGCCGCGGCCTGGGTGGCCGCGATCACCAGATCGGTGGTCGAGGGGCCGCCGGCCATCGGCGCTACCACGATCCGGCGGCGCAGCAGATCCAGGAACCGGTCCCGCGTCGGTGAAGGCTGTGTCATCGAACCTCGAGCCTACCGCCGCGCCCCGGCCCGGCCGGGCCGAGCCGTCTGCAGTGTCAGTGTCACCGGTTAGGGTTCCACCGTGGCCGAACGCTGGGATCGCACGCGAGTGCTAGCCCTGGCGCCCGATGCGCCGTCGCAGCGGGCCGCCCAGTCGCTGGCGTCTGACCGCGCGTGGTCGCTGACCGGGTCCGCTGAACCCGGCGCGGTATGGGGCGAGTGCCGCGGCAGCGCCGCCGCGCCGTACCGCACCGTGGTCGACCTCTCCGGCCCGGCGTACCGATGCTCCTGCCCGAGCCGGAAGTTCCCGTGCAAGCACGTGCTGGCCCTGCTGCTGCTCTGGGTCGAAGGCTCGGTGAAAGACCACGCTGACCGGCCGCCCGACTGGGCCGCCAGCTGGCTCACCGGCCGCGCGGGCAAGGCCAGCGACGCTCAGCCCAGGGAACCGGGCGAGCCCAAGAACCCCGAGATGGCGGCCAGGCGCGCGGAGCAGCGCGAGGCTAGGGTCGCGACCGGCCTGGCCGAACTCGACCGGTGGCTCTGTGACCAGGTGCGCCAGGGCCTCGCGGTCAGCCAGAAGTCCGGCTACGTCCACTGGGACGACATCGCCGCCCGGATGGTCGACGCGCAAGCCCCCGGCCTGGCCGAACGTCTCCGAGCCCTCGCCTCGGTCCCGCATTCCGGCGCCGGCTGGGACGGCAGGCTCCTGGAGGAGTACGCGCTGCTCCGCCTGCTCGCCGTCGCCTACCGTCGGCAGGCCGAGCTGCCGCCGCCGCTCCGGGAAACCGTCCGGTCGCGGATCGGGTTCAGCCTCCGCCAGGCCGACGTGCTGGCCGGCGGCCAGCCGGTCAGGGACCACTGGCAGGTGCTGGCCCGCCGGGACCTTGAGCAGGACCGGATCCGGACCCGCCGGACGTGGCTGCGGGGCGGCAAGACCGGCCGGTACGCGCTCGTGCTCGGTTTTGCTGCCGCCGGCCAGTCGCTCGACGACTCGCTGACCGTCGGCACCGAGGCCGACGCAGACCTGGTCTTCTACCCCGGCGCCGTCCCGCTGCGCGCCCTCGTGCTGACCAAGCACGACACCGTCGACGGTGCCCCGCCCGCGGGCGACACGATCGCCGGACTGCTGGCCGGCTACGCGGCGGCCCTCGCCGAAGACCCCTGGCTGGACGGCTGGCCCGCCGTCCTGGACGTCACACCGGCCCGCTCCCCCGTCGCCGACCTCTCCGACGCGGCCGGCGACGCCCTGCCGCTGCACCCGGGCGCGGGCTACTGCTGGCCGCTGTTCGCGTTGTCCGGCGGACGCCCGCTCACGGTGGCCGGCGAGTGGACCCCGCGCGGCCTGTGGCCGCTGACCGCCTGGGACGAAGGCGGGACGGCGGTACCGCTGTGAGCACCTGGCAGGACCTCGTCACCGCGAGTCTTATTGGCACCGAACGGGCCGCGGTTCCACCGACCTGGCTTCCTGGCTTGCCCACCTTGGCCGACCTCGCCATGGATAACCCAGTCCCGGATAATCCATTTCCGAATAATCCATCCGCGGATAGCCCAGTCCCGGATAGCCCAGTCCCGGATAGCCCAGTCCCGGATAGCCCAGTCCCGGATAGCCCAGCTGATCCGGCGGCCGTGCTGCTTGACCGCGCCGCGCTGCTGACGGTCGCGCGCCGGGCGGGCCGGCCGCCGGAGGACGCCGAACCGCTGCCCGTGGCCGAACCGGACCCGGCGCCCGCGGTGAGCCCGGCCGCCGGCCATCGCCGGGCGCGGATGCTCAGCGGAGAGCACCCTGACCTGCTGACCGAATGGCTAACAGCGGCCGTGACGCGCGGGCTGAGGGCTCCTGCTCAGCTGCTGCCGGCGCTGCTCGACCGGGCGCGGCGGGTCTCGTCGGCAGACCCGGAACTGCGCCGGCTGGCGGCGCGGGCGGGCGGATCGCGGGCCCGCTGGCTGGCTGGGCTCAACCCGGACTGGAAGTTCGTCACGGCGCACACCCTGACCGGTGATGACGCGTGGCGGCTGGGCGACGCCGCCCAGCGGCGCGGCTACCTGGCCGCGCTGCGCGCCACGGATCCCGGCGCCGCCCGGGAGCTGATCGCGGAGAGCTGGGACGCGGCCGGCCCGGAACGGGTCATGTTCCTGTCGGTCCTGGCGGACGGGCCCGCGGGCTCGGAGGGGTCGAAGGGTTCGAAGGGTCTGAGCCTGGCCGACGAGCCGCTGCTCGAAGCCGCGCTCGGTGACCGGGCCGAGGACGTGCGCGGCTGGGCCGCTTACCTGCTGGCCAGCCTGCCCGGATCGGCTCTCGGGCAGCGGATGGCCGAACGCGCCCGGCGCTGCCTGCGCCTCGACCGGGGTATTCGCGGCACGCGCCTGCTCGCCAGCCCGCCGGCCGAATGCGATGCCGCCATGCGGCGGGACGGGATCGCGCCCGGCCCGGGCGCGGGCCGCTCGCAGCTGGCCGATCGGACCCGCCTCGTGCTCGAGATGATCGCGCGGACGCCACTTGACACCTGGACAGGTGAGTTCGGGATGACGCCGGCCGAGATCGTCACCGTGCGTTCCGGTGACTGGGCGCCGGTGCTGTTCGCCGGCTGGTCGCGGGCGGCGATCGCCCAGCGTAACCAGGACTGGATGGCCGCACTGATCACCGAGGCGCTCACCGGCCGGCCTCCCGGCACGACCGCCGAGATGGCGGCGCCGCGGCAGCTGGCCCGGCGGGCCGACCCGGCCCTGGGCGCGCCCGGGGCCATGCCCGATCCGGAGCCGGGCGCCCCGGCGGCCCTCTACGACACGGTCGGGGTGCTGCGGTTTCGCTACGACATGGTGAAGGAGCTGGACAATGACCACAGTGCTGGCTGAGGACGGGGCGGCTGACCCTGGCACGGTCCTGCGACCGCACGCGGAACAGGAGCATCAGGCCGAGCTGGCCGCGCTGGCCGCCGCCGATGACCGGCCGCGGCCCCCGGGCTGGCGGTTGTCCCCGTGGGCGGTGACCACGTACCTGCTGGGCGGCACTGCCGCCGACGGCACCGCGATCAGCCCGAAGTACGTGGGTTCCCGGCGCCTCATCGAGGTCGCGGTGGCCACGCTGGCCACCGACCGGGCGCTGCTGCTGCTCGGCGTGCCGGGAACGGCGAAGACGTGGCTGTCCGAGCACCTGGCGGCGGCCGTCTCCGGCGATTCCACCTTGATGGTGCAGGGCACCGCGGGGACCGCCGAGGAGGCGGTCAGGTACGGCTGGAACTACGCGCGGCTGATCGCCGAGGGGCCGTCGCGGGACGCGATGGTGCCTAGCCCGGTGATGCGCGCGATGGCGGGCGGCCAGATCGCCCGGGTCGAGGAGCTGACCCGGATGCCCTCGGACGTGCAGGACGCCCTGATCACCATCTTGTCCGAGAAGACGCTGCCGATCCCCGAGCTCGGCGCCGAGCTGCAGGCGGTCCGGGGCTTCAACGTCATCGCCACCGCCAACGACCGGGATCGCGGCGTGAACGAGCTGTCCAGCGCGCTGCGCAGGCGGTTCAACACCGTCGTGCTCCCGGTGCCGGCCTCGGCCGAGCAGGAGGTGGCCATCGTCACCCGCCGGGTCGCGCAGCTCGGCCGCTCGATCGGCCTGCCGGACATCCCGCACGGAGCGGATGAGATCAGGCGGGTGGTCACCGTGTTCCGCGAGCTGCGGCACGGCGTCACCGAGGACGGCCGGGCCAAGGTCAAGTCCCCGAGCGGCACGCTGTCGACCGCCGAGGCGATCTCGGTGGTGACCAGCGGTCTCGCCCTGGCCGCGCACTTCGGCGACGGCGTGCTGCGCCCCGCCGACATAGCCGGCGGCATCACCGGCGCGGTGGTCCAGGACCCGGTCTCTGACCGTGTGGTATGGCACGAATACCTGGAGACGGTCGTGCGGGAGCGAGATGACTGGAGCGACTTCTACCGTGCCTGCCGCGACGTCGCCGGATGAACAGCGAGGCAGCTGGGCCGGGGCACGCACCGCGGCCCGTTCGGCATAAGGATCTTAATAACGTCGCCACCCTCTACGGGGTCCGGCATCACGGGCCGGGGTCGGCGCGGTCGTTGCGGGCCGCCCTGGAGGAGCAGCGGCCGGACGTCGTGCTGATCGAGGGGCCGCCAGAGGCGGACGGGCTGGTCGCGCTGGCGGCGGATCCGGAGATGCAGCCGCCGGTGGCGCTGCTCGGGTACGTGCCCGGGGAGCCGAAGACGGCGGCGTTCTGGCCGTTCGCGGTGTTCTCGCCGGAGTGGCAGGCGATTCGTTACGCACTGGGCGCGGGTGTCCCGGTCCGGTTCTGCGACCTGCCGGCCGCGCACCAGCTCGCGATGGCCGAAGGAAGGGGAGATGAAGGGGGAAGGGGAGGTGGGCGGGGGGCGGGACCGCGGGCACGCGTCGATCCGGTCTCCGAGCTGGCTACCGCGGCCGGGTACGACGACCCGGAGCGCTGGTGGGAGGACGTGGTGGAGCACGTCCCGGGAACCGCGGTCTTCGACGCCCTCGCCGAGGCCATCGCGATCCTGCGCGCCGACGCCGAGGAAGCCGACCCGCGCGACGCGGTCCGCGAGGCGCATATGCGGAAGGTGCTGCGCCGGACGGTCAAGGACGGCTACGAGCGGATCGCCGTGGTCTGCGGCGCGTGGCATCTGCCGGCCCTGCGGGACCTGCCGCCAGCGGTCGCGGACGACCGGCTGCTACGCGGGCTGCCGAAGGTGAAGGCCACCCTGACCTGGGTGCCCTGGACCTACGGGCGACTGTCCTACACCTCCGGCTACGGGGCTGGCATCCGCTCCCCGGGCTGGTATGACCACCTGTTCTCGTCCCCCGGACAGCCCATCGAGCGGTGGCTGGCCAGGGCCGCCGGGGTGCTGCGCGACGAGGGCATCCCGGCGTCGTCGGCGCACGTCATCGAGTCCGTCCGGCTGGCCGAGGCGCTCGCCGCGCTGCGCGGACGGCCGCTGGCCGGCCTGGAAGAGGTCACCGAGGCCGCCCGCGCCGTGCTGTGCGAGGGCAGCGACCTGCTCACCGCGCTCATCCAGCGGCGGCTCGTGGTCGGCGAGCGGCTCGGCACGGTGCCGGCCGCGACCCCCATGGTGCCGCTGCAGCGGGACCTGCAGGACCAGCAGCGTCACCTGCGGCTGCGGCCCGAGGCAGTGCCCCGGGATTACGACCTGGACCTGCGCAAGCCGAACGACCTCGCCCGCAGCCACCTGCTGCACCGGCTCGCCCTGCTCGACGTGTCCTGGGGCACGCCGCAGCAGGGCCGGACCAGGAACATCGGGACGTTCCGGGAGAGCTGGCAGCTGACCTGGCGGCCCGAGCTTGACCTGGCCCTGATCGAGGCGAGCATGTGGGGCAGCACGGTCGCGGCCGCCGCCGCGCAGCGGGCCCGCTCCATCGCATCCGGCGCGACCGCGCTCGATGAGCTGACCGCGCTGGTCGAGCGCTGCCTGCTCGCCGATCTGGGCGACGCCCTGCCGGCCGTGCTCGCGGCGGTCAGGGACCGCGCGGCGCTGGACACCGACGTGACCCACCTGATGGCGGCGCTGCCGGCGCTGGTCCGCGCGGCCAGGTACGGCGACGTGCGCGGCACCGACCCGGCCCGGCTCGGCGAGGTCGCCGTCGAGATGATCACCCGGATCTGCGCTGGCCTCCCGGGCGCCGTGGCGTCGCTGGACGAGACGGCCGGGCAGGCCATGCGGGAGCGGATCGACGCGGTGCATTCGGCCACCGGGCTGCTCGCCGACGGTGCCAGCCGCGACCGCTGGCTGGACACGCTGGCGCGGCTGGTTCCCCGGTGTCCTCCGTTGATCTCGGGGCGGCTGACCAGGCTGCTGCTCGACGCGGGGCGGATCACGACGGACGACGCCGGCATCCGGATGTCCCGCGAGCTGTCCGCCGCCGCGCCGCCCCCGGCCGCCGCGGGCTGGGCCGAGGGGTTCCTGGCCGGCAGCGGCCTGCTGCTCGTGCACGACGACAAGCTGCTCGCCCTGGCCGACGGCTGGCTGGCCGGGCTGAGCGCGGACGCCTTTGCCGCCGTGCTGCCCGCGCTGCGCCGCACGTTCGGCGATTTCGCACCGCCCGAACGGCGGGCCATCGGCGACAAGGCCGTCCGGCTCGACGGCAGCGGCCGCCGACCTGCCGTGGTCGCTGCGGCCGCCGATGAGCTTGATGAGGAGCGGGCGGCGGCCGCGGTCCGGGCCGTGGCGTTCATTCTCGGGTGGCCCGTCGCGTCCGGCCAGGTGTCGTCGTGAACACCGGCCAGGACGAGCGCATGCGGCGCTGGCGGCTGGTGCTCGGCGAGGAGGGCGTCACGATGCCGCTGGGCGGCGACGACGCGCGGATCGATGCGGCCCTCGGCGCGCTCTACGACTCCGACGAGAGCACCGGCCGCCAGGGCGCCGGGCAGCGCCAGGCCGGGTTCGGCGCGTCCGCTCCGCGCGTGGCCCGCTGGCTCGGCGACATCCGCACGTTCTTCCCGGTCAGCGTGGTCCAGGTCATGCAGAAGGACGCCATCGAGCGGCTCGGTCTGACCCGGCTGCTGCTCGAGCCCGAGATGCTGGATGCGGTCGAGCCGGACGTGCACCTGGTCGGCACGCTGCTTTCGCTGAGCCGGGTGATACCCGAGCAGGCGCGAGAGTCCGCCCGGGCGGTGGTGCGCACCGTCACCACGGACCTGGAGCGGCGGCTGACCCTGCGAACCCGTTCGGCGGTGGCCGGCGCGCTGAACCGGGCCAGCCGCACGAGCAGGCCCCGGCGGCCCGCCGATATCGACTGGGACCGGACGATCCGGGCCAACCTGCGGAACTACCTGCCGCGGCAGCGGACGATCGTGCCCGAGCGGCTCATCGGCTACGCCAGGAAGCAGCAGGCGGTGGCGCGCGACGTCATCCTCTGCCTGGACCAGAGCGGCTCGATGGCCTCCTCGGTGGTGTACGCGGGAGTGTTCGGCGCGGTGCTGGCGTCGATCCGGTCGCTGCGCACCTCGGTGGTGGCCTTCGACACCTCGGTCGCGGACCTGACCGACCAGCTCAGCGACCCGGTCGACGTGCTGTTCGGCACCCAGCTCGGCGGCGGCACCGACATCAACCGGGCCCTCGCCTACTGTCAGCAGCTGATCACCCGCCCGGCCAGCACGATCGTCATCCTGATCAGCGACCTGTTCGAGGGAGGCAACCGGGACGAGATGCTGCGCCGGGTCGCGGATATGACCGCCGCGGGCACGCAGGTGATCGCCCTGCTCGCGCTGTCCGACGACGGCGCCCCCGGCTACGACCACGAGAACGCCGCCGCCCTGGCCGGGCTCGGGGTCCCCGCCTTCGCCTGCACCCCCGACACGTTCGGTGACCTGATGGCCGCCGCCATCGAGCGCCGCGACATCGCCGAATGGGCCCGGCGCCACCCTGTCTCTGTGTGATTTGTCGGTCTATGGCCGATTCGCGGGCACGACAGAAACCCATGAATGTGGCAACGTACCGGCTCTTACGGGTACGGTGCCACATCCATATGAATGCGCGGGATGTGCGGTGAGCTCAATGGGCACGGCGGGCTAGCATCTGGCGTCTCACGGGTCGCTGACGGCCTGGCACGTCACTTTGGTCTATGACGGTGAAGCCGGGCGGGAGGAGCGACGCGGGCTCGCCGGGCGCCAGGCACCACTCCGGGGCCAGGCTGGGGTGCGAGCGCCGGGCTTCGGCGGTGTAGGCCTGCCAGGCCAGCAGGCCGCCGGGGGCCACCGCGCCCGCCGCCGCCGCGAAGACCGCCGGGGCCCAGAAGCCGGTGCACAGGACGAGCGCGTGCGACCGTGGTTCCGGTGACCAGGTCGACAGGTCCGCGTGCACCAGCGTGATCAGGTCGCCCAGCCCTCGCCGCCTGGCCTCGTCGCCGAGCAGCCACAGCGCCACCTCGGAGACGTCCACCGCGGTGACCCGGCGCCCGTTCGCCGCGGCCAGCAGCGCGCTGCCCGAAGGCCCGCACGCCAGGTCGGCCACCGGCCCGTCCGGCAGATCCATGGCCAGGGACCCGAAGACCCGGACCGCCAGCTGAGGAGCGGTGAAGGACGGCACGAAACCGGCGGCGTACCTGGCGTTCCACCTGATCCGGTCCGGGTGGTCGCCCGGCACTAGCCTGGCGCGCGCGTTGTCCGGGGACATAAACGTGGATACTACGGGTCGCGGGGCGGCAGGCAGGGCATGACGTGACCAGGAGCGGGTATGCTCACTGGATAGTTACGGCACTGAGTGCCAAAATAGGTGTCAGGCATTCAGCAGGCGTTCGCCGCCAGGCATTCAGCAGGCATTCTGTCAGCGCGCGAGGGAGACCGATGGCAAGCACACACGAGTGGTTCGAGACGGTCGAGGAGGCGCGCAGGAGAGCGAAGCGGCGCCTGCCGAGATCGGTGTACATGGCGCTGGTGGCCGGAACCGAGAAGGGCGTCACGCTCCAGGACAACGTGGCGGTGTTCAGCGAGTTGCGGTTCACCCCGCCGCACATCGCGAACCTGCCCGGCACCCGGGAACTGGCCACGTCGGTGCTCGGTCAGGAGATCGCGCTCCCGGTGATCGCGTCGCCGACCGGCGTGCAAGCCGTGCACCCGGAGGGCGAGGTGGGCGTGGCGCGCGGGACGGCCGAGGCGGGCACCGCCATGGGCCTCAGTTCGTTCGGCAGCATGCCGGTGGAGGCCGTGGCGGAAGTCAATCCGAAGCTGTTCTTCCAGACCTACTGGTCCGGCAGCAGGGACCAGATCGCCCAGCGGGCCGAACGAGCCCGCCAGGCTGGCGCCAAGGGCCTGATCGTCACCCTGGACTGGTCCTTCTCCAGCGGCAGGGACTGGGGCAGCCCGGCGATACCGGAGAAGATGGACCTGCGGGCCATCATGAGGTTCGCGCCCGAGGGCATCGTGCGGCCCGCCTACGTCCGCGAGTGGCTCCGCCACGGCGGCCTGCCCGACCTCACCGTGCCCAACATGGCCGCCCCGGGTGAGCCGGCGCCCACCTTCTTCGCGGTTTACGGCGAGTGGATGCAGACCCCGCCGCCCAGCTGGGACGATATCGCCTGGCTGCGCGAGCAGTGGGGCGGCCCCTTCATGATCAAGGGCGTGATGCGCCCCGACGACGCCCGGCGCGCCGTCGACATCGGGGCCACCGCCATCTCGGTCTCCAACCACGGCGGCAACAACCTGGACGGCACTCCCGCATCCATCCGGGCGCTGCCCGCCGTCGCCGACGCCGTGGGCGGGCAGATCGAGGTCCTTTTTGACGGCGGGATCAGGCGCGGCAGCGATGTGGTCAAGGCGCTGGCGCTCGGCGCGCGGGCGGTCATGATCGGCCGCGCCTACCTGTGGGGGCTGGCCGCCAACGGCTCCGCGGGCGTGAAGAACGTGTTCGACGTGCTACGCGGCGGCATCGACTCCACGCTGCTCGCGCTCGGCCGGTCCTCCGTTCATGACCTGTCCCCCGACGACATCATCGTGCCCGCCGAATTCAGCCGGGGACTGCATAAGTGACGGCTGGCCAAGTGACGTCCCCGGAGCAGGGGCAGTAGCGGCCGGACGGTCCGGCGTTCAGCGCACCCCTGCCAGACCCCCAGGCTGTATCCGACGTCGTCGAGCAGCCGGGCGGCCGTGTAACGCCCCGGGTCAAGCGGCGGCCGCCGGTCCAGCCAGTCGAGCAGCGGCGGCGCGAGCACCAGCGCGGCCAGCGGAAGCCGCAGCCGCCGGATCGCGATCGCGGCGGGCAGCGCCACCGGCCACCAGGTCCGGGAGATCGCACTGCCCAGCGGCCGGGCCGCCGCGAGCGTCCCGCCGCCGGCCTGCCGGGCCGCCAGCCGCCAGGCGGTCGAACGGGCCGGGCGGGGCCAGCCCTCGCCGGTGACCTGAGCCAGGCGCCGGGCGAGCAGGGCGGTGCCGGTACCGGTGACCACGGCGCCCGCCTCCGGGTGACCGAGCGCGGCGGCCAGCCAGGCCACCGCGGTCCACACGGACGCGTAGAGCGGGCGGACCGCACCGGGATGGCGCAGCTCGAGCGCGGCCGCGGACGTCCCGTAGTCCTTCCGCCGGGCGAACCACTCGCGCAGCCGCACGCGGTGCTGGTGCCCCATGGTGGCCGCGGGCTCGTAACGCACCCGCCAGCCGGACGCGCCCAGCCGCCAGACGAAGTCGACGTCCTCCCCCACCTGCATGTCCTCGGCGAAACCCGCCCCGGCGGCCGCCTTGCGCACCACGAGGGCGGCACCGGGGACGTAGGGGACGCGCGATCCCGGCCGGACGATGCTCGGCCGCTGGCCCATGTCAAGGGTGGAACTTGCCCCCTCGTAGCGCGCCAGCCAGGTGCGCCCGGCCTCGTGCGGCACGATGCGCGGCGCGACCGCGCCCACCGCGGGGTCGGCGAAGTGCGGCAGCAGCGCGTCCAGCCAGCCGGGGCCGGGCACGCAGTCCGAGTCGAGAAACGCCACCAGCGGCGTATCCGCCGCCGCCAGGCCCGTGTTCCTGGCCGCCGCCGGCCCGCCGTTTACCGGCCGCCGCAGCACGCTGGCCCCGGCCGCGGCCGCCGCGCTCTTGACCGCGGCCTGGTCCTGGGAGCCGTCGTCCACCACGATCACCCGCGGCGCTCCCGCCAGGCCGGCCAGGCAGCGGGCCAGTTCGGCGGGCCGGTCGCGAACCGGGATTACGACCGTCACCTCGTCCAGGCCTGGGCTTCCGCCTGGCGGGGGGTCGTCCAGCACGGGATGGGCGATCCCGGTGTCCAGGAGGCGGCGCGCCAGCGCCCGGGCCTTCGGATTGTCGGGTACCGGCGTGCCTGACCACCAGCCGGCGACATTCCGGGCGCCCGGCTTGCTCAGCCGCAGCACCCGGATGGGGTAACCGCCTGCGATGACCGTCCCGCCCGCCAGCAGGTGCGACCCAGGATCGGCGCGCAGGCGAACCCCGGCGGGGACCAGTTCGTCACCCGGTCCCGGTCCCACGGGGGCCAGCGCGGCCTTAGGCTGCTGGCTGGTTCCCTTCGCCACCAGCAAAGACTATTACGAGCGGGTGGCCGGGCATCCCGGCCACCCGCTCGAGGCAAAGCTAATACGAGCAGGTACTACGAGGTGGAGACGTCGTCGTACTCCGTGGACGTCGGGTCCCCGGGGTAGTTGTCGTCATGGCTGATCAGCGTGAGCGTGTAGGAATGCCCTGCGGTGATCGATGAGGTCACCTGCACCCAGGTGTTGTTGGTGTTACACGTGCGCGCCAGGACGGTCGTCGTGTGACCCGTGGTGTTGTCCCTCAGCGTCGCGGTCGCCCAGTCGTAGGTGAGCGTGTCCGGGCAGTGGACGTTGTACCAGAAGGTCAGGTGGCTCGACCCGGAGGGCGCGGTGAACGTCTGCGCGATCGAGGAGTTCCCGTTGGTCGGCGTGTTCGGAAGGCCGAGGAGGGCGGCGTACTTGCCGCTGTGCGGATTGGTTGTGGTTACGCCGTGGGCGGCGCCTCCGGCGGTCCAGCCGGACAGGCTGCCGGTCTCGAATCCGCCGTTGACAATCACGTTACCTCCGCCGCCAGCGGAACTGATCGTCCAGGTGAAGCTGGCCGATCCGGACGCCCCGGTGGTGTCCTTGGCGGTCACCGTCACGCTGGAGGTTCCCGCGGTGGTGGGTGTGCCGGAGATCAGGCCGGACGAGGAATTGATGGACAGCCCGGCCGGCAGCCCGCTGGCGCTGTAGGTAAGCGTCTGGCCGGAGGCCGAGTCGCCGGCACTGATCTGCAGGCTGACGGCCTTACCCACGGTTCCGGTCTGGTTGCCGGGGTTGGTAACGGTCACGGTGTTCCCGCCACCGCCGTTACTGACGATGGGATGGCTGGCCTCGCAGGTGCCGCTGCCGCCGCTGCCGTCGTTGGCCCATGTGGTCTGCATCGCGAAGGTGCCGGTAGCCAGGGACAGGTCAAAGGAGCCGCCGCTGGTGCCTGGGGTGATCCAGGCGCACTTGTCGCCGTTCTCGTTGCCGCTCAAGTCGGTCCAGCCGCCCGCCGGGTTCTGGTCGGTGATGGTCTCGGCGTACTCGTGGCCTTCCACGATGGAGACGCCGTCCAGCCTGCCGTTGCTGTTGACGAAGTTCTGGCCGCAGGAGGAGCCGGCATCGGTGATGTAGGGCAGGTTGGTGAATGCGATGTCACCGTAGAGCGAGCTGACCGGGCCGCCGCTCAGCGTTGCGTCGCCGTTGTAGTCGTGCCAGGCGCAGAACCCGCTGGTCAGCCAGTTGTCGGGGTTGGTGCCCGTGGGCGAGAGGATTACGTACTGGACGTTCCGGTTGGCGGCGGCGGTGGTGTTGCCGAAGTGAGCGGCGGCGTTGACCGCCTCCACCCCGAGCTGGTGACCGCTGGCGGTGCCCGGGGATGCCGTGCTCTCGTCCACCCAGACGCCAGAAAGCGCGCCGCCGCCCGGATATGCGACGTGCTGAGTGTTGCTGCCCGGGCAGCTCTGGGATCCGGTCGCGACGCCGTCGCAGTATTGCGTCATGACGCCGGACCACAGCTCATTGTTGGTGCCGAGGCCCTTGATCAGCTTCTGGAGGTAAGGCGCCTCTCCGTTGGTATCGCCGGACAAGGTGATGTTCCCGCTGCCGTCGGTTCCCTGGGTGCCCCACTGCGAGCCATAGAACACCAGGTAGACCTTCTCGTGACCGGTGGTCACGCCGATGCCGTCGATGCCGCCGCCGTAGTTGAGGTTGTTGGCCGAGGCGGCATGCGGGTGACTCCTGGACCACTGCTGCATCTTTGCGTACTGGGGCCTGGTCGGTACGACGCCGTTGCGGTAGGGGTGCTGATAGGCGGGCGAGTACGGGTTCGTCACATGCACGGAGCGGGCCTGGGTGCCGGCCGCTCCTGCGACGGACGCGTAGGCTCCTCCGGCGGCGGCGCTCATGCCGCCCGCGGCCACCACCGCTGCGAACGCAGCCGTGGCCGTGCGGATCGTCAGTCGCCGTCCGGGGGTAAGGGGTTTCATCCTGTTCCCTCCATTGCGCAATCGGCCAGCGCGCCGTCGTCGACGCGCCTGGTAGCACCGGGGTTACGGTGCCCGCGCGTAAGGTAACGACGCAAAGCGAACTTCGTTAATAGTGACTAGTCAGATAATAACAGAAATAAACAATGGTTAAGGCGGCCAGAGCATTAACGGAGCCTATTTGGATATATGTGGAATAAGAAATTAGATGCTTAATGTTCCAAAGGTCAGATTAACGTGGAATGGCACAGAATGGGTAGAGTTGGGAGAAGACTGGGGTCCGTAGACCGCGTTCCAGCCGATTCGCCCCGGTGTGGCGACCATCACCTCAGCCAGGGCAGTAATGGCCTTCCGGGTAACCCTGGTGGTCAAGCGAAGTGGCTGAGCGATGGTGCCGCACCCGCCTTCTGAGGTCGTGCTAGGCGTCATAACATGGCCGCATGCCTGCATCGCCGCGCGTGGCGCCCGCCGGGGCGCCGGGGACGGTAACGGCGGGGACGCCCGTTCTTGAGCTGGCGGAGATGCGCTGGCCGGATGTCGACTCCGGGCCGAGGCAGCTGCTCGTGGTGCCGGTCGGCTCGCTGGAGCAGCACGGCCCGCACCTGCCGCTCGATACCGACACAAGGATCGCGGTGGCGGTGGCGCGGCGCGCCTGCGCGGGCCGGGCAGGCGTCGGGCTCGCTCCCGCGTTCTCGATCGGCGCAAGCGGGGAGCACGCGGACTTTCCCGGCACGCTGTCCATCGGCACCGAGGCGCTGACGGCCTGCCTGATCGAGCTTGGCCGGCACGCCAGCCTGCACTGGCCCGCCTTGCTGCTGGTCAACGGGCACGGCGGAAACGTCAACGCGGTGGAGGCGGCCGTAGGTCGGCTCCGCTACGAAGGCCGACCCGCACACGCCTGGCACGCCGGACTGCCCGATGGGGACGCGCACGCAGGCCGGTCTGAGACCTCGGTCATGCTCGCGCTGGCCCCCGGCGCGGTGCGGCTGGCGGAGGCCGAACCGGGCGAGGTCCGGCCGATCGGCCAGATCCTGCCGGTGCTGCGCGAGCGGGGCGTGCGCGCGGTGAGCGGCAACGGCGTGCTCGGCGACCCGTCTGGCGCGTCGGCGGCCGAAGGCGAGCGGCTCCTCGCGCGGCTGACCCAGGGGCTGAACGACGCGATCGACCGGCTGCTCGACCAGAAGGCCAGCTAAAGGCCAGCTAACTGCAGGCTGGCGGGGTTGCCGATGAGGTCGCCGGAGTACTCGTGGATGGCGGGCGGGCTAACACGAAGTGTCGGTGAGGTGTCACCCGGCCCGTTCGGCATGAGAATTAAAGTTTGCCTGGTAACAGGGGAAAGCGGCGCGCGCGCCGGTGCCGGGGAAGCGCCGGTGCCGGGGAAAGAGCGCTAAGTTGTGGCAGTCCCTACTTTTGCTGGCCGCGGCGGCCGGAACCGGCGCCGGCCTGCGCGGAGGATCGTGATGACCGAGACCATCTCGCCGCCTGAGAGCCAGGCTGCCGAGTCCGGGCTCTGATGGACCGGTCCAGGCTCGAGGCGTTCAGCGACGGCGTCTTCGCCGTGGCGATCACATTGCTCGCGCTCAACATCAGCGTGGCCGGGCCTGGCCACGGTAAGCTGCTCGATCAGCTCCAGGCGCACTGGCCGGCCTTCCTCGCCTACCTGCTCAGCTTCTTCATGATCGGCATCATCTGGGTCAACCATCACGTGCTGGTCAGGTCCATCACGGCGGTGGACCGGACACTGCTCTTCCTCAACCTGGTGCTGCTTCTGTTCGTCGTGCTGATCCCCTTTGCCACCGCCACCGTGGCGGATTACCTGTCCAAGAACACCTGGGACGCGCGGGTCGCGATGGCGGTGTACGGGGGGGTGTTCCTCGGCATGTCGGCTGGCTTCGCCGGGATCTTCGAATGGACCTTGCACGGCCAGCGCGTGGCTCAGCCGCTGCCGCCGGAGAAGCACTGGGCGGCGCGGGCGCGGTTCGTCGGCGGCGGCCTCGTCTACGTGGTCGCCATCGTGATCGCGCTGTTCAACGCCATCGCCTCGTTCGTGCTCATCGCGCTGACCGCCGTGTACTACATCGTGGAGCGCACCCCTAGCTCCCCCGCCGGTCGCGATTCCGGCGACGGCGCCGACGATGAGCCAGTCGTCTGAGGCCGCCAAAGGTAACCAGATAAATAGTTGCCATTAAGCAAGTGTTTCGCTGTAGACTGGGTTAACGTGCGGGAAAGCGTTGACTCAGGACATGTGAACGGGACATCGGGCGGATCCGGCCAAAGCGGCGGCCGGCCGGACCGGTACCGGTGGGTCGCCCTGTCCAACACCACGCTGAGCATGACGATGGCGACGATCGACGCCTCGATCGTGATCGTCGCGATGCCGGCCATCTTCCGCGGCATCAACCTGAATCCCCTGCTCCCGAGCAACGTGAGCTACCTGCTCTGGATGATCATCGGCTACCTGCTCGTCCAGTCGGTGCTGGTGGTGACGCTGGGCCGGCTGGGCGACATGTTCGGCCGGGTGCGCATCTACAACCTGGGCTTCGTCGTCTTCACGCTGGCCTCGATCGCGCTGTCCCTCGATCCGCTGATCGGCCCCGGCGGGGCGCTGTGGCTGATCGGCTGGCGGTTCGTGCAGGCCTTCGGCGGCGCGATGCTGATGGCGAACTCGGCCGCGATCCTGACCGACGCGTTCCCCGCCAACAAGCGCGGCATGGCGCTGGGCGTCAACCAGATCGCCGGGATCTCCGGGCAGTTCGTCGGGCTGCTGCTCGGCGGCCTGCTGGCGGCGTGG
>WNFC01000655.1_pt1 | contig 65396 bp, 56 predicted proteins | sample 5400541 | NCBI WGS metagenome assembly WNFC01 (sample SAMN13153342, study PRJNA577476) | soil metagenome | isolation source: 120 cm saprolite under Douglas fir tree site 2 hole 2 replicate 1 | place: USA:California | collected 2015-04-18
CCGCCACCAGCGTGCTATTCTGATCGAAGGCGACGAGGGACCGGCTCAAATCGTTCCGTTTCATGGGGCGCTCCATCGGTTGTTTCGCAACAACGATGGTGCCATACCCTCGTCGCCGCCCCCATAGCATCTCTCCCCGTAAGAACGGGGAGAGGGAGCAGACTGAGTTTGCCGCTAGCGGTGGCCACATCTCACCGGAATGTTCTCTAGCGGCCACGCGTTAAGCATCACAATGGACCGATTCATCGTCCCGCTCGACTCGATCACCGCCGCCGACGTCGCGCGCGTCGGCCCGAAGGCGGCAAACCTCGCGGCGCTCGCGCGCGCCGCGCTGCCGACGCCGGGCGGCTTTTGCCTAGCCGCGGACGCCTATCGGGCGCAGCTTGCGGCGCTCGGCATCGAGGAGACGGTCCGCCGCTTCGCCGATGCCGACGTGATCGAGCAGCGGCGCCTGGCGGTCGAGATCAGGCTTGGCCTCTACGAGCAGCCGGTCGCGCCTGGCATTGTCGAGCCGCTGCTCGCGGCCTGGCATCGGCAGCGTCGGGAGAGCGGCGGGCCGAGCGCGGTGCGCTCCTCCGCCCTGGTCGAGGACCGCAAGGGCGCGAACTTCGCCGGCCAGTTCGAAAGCTTTCTCGGCATCGACGAGGAGGCCGCGTTCCTCACGGCGCTGCGCGCCTGCTGGGCCGCGCTGTGGACCACCCAGGCGCGCCGCGCCATGGAGAACCACGGCCTTACTCCCGCGCACACCGCGATGGCCGTGCTGGTCCAGCCGCTCGTCGACGCGCGCGCCTCGGGCGGGGGCCTGAGCGAGACCGCCGAGGGGCGGATGCTGATCAGCGCGACCTGGGGGCTCGGCTCCGCCATCGCGCAAGGCGAGGTGGTGCCGGACCGGATCGTGCTCTCGCGGCAGGGTTTCGTGCGCACCATCGAGGCCGGGCGCAAGCATCACCGCGAGGCCTGCGGCCATGGCGCCGGCGCGATGCCGCAGCCGGTCCCCGGCGAGCTCGTCGGCGCGCCGTGCCTCGATGCCGCGCAGGCGGTCACGCTCGGCCGCCTGCTGCGCAAGGCGGAAGCGGTCATCGGCGGCCCGGTCGAGATCGAATGGGCGCTCGACCGGGCGGGCTTCAAGCTGCTGCAGGCGCGGCCGCTCACGGTCGAGCCGGTCACGGTGCCGGACGAGATCTGGCGCAAGCATCCCGGGCTCAACGGCCATCCCGCCGGCGTCGGCTGGGGCGCCGGCCGCGCCGTCGTGGTGAGCTGCGAGTGCGAGCTCGCGCGGGTCGCGCCCGGCGACGTGCTCATCACGCGCGTCGCCGGCCCGGCGCTGAGCCAGGTGCTGCCGCGCGTCGCCGGGGTGGTGGCCGAGCTCGGCGGCTCGACCTCGCATCTCGCCTCGCTCGCGCGCGAGCGCGGCATCCCCATGGTGCTGGGGGTGCTCGACGCCACCCGCCGCATCCCGGACGGCTCGCAGGTCGCGGTCGACGGCGTCGCCGGCGTCGTGCGGTGGATCGACTGATGCGCCCGCGCGTCTTCGTCACCCAGCCGGTCGCGCGGAGCGCGCTCGACCGCCTGCGCAAGGTCGCGGCCGTCACGGTCAACCCGGACGCGAGCCGCATCATCGGGAGGAGGGCGCTGCTCGCCGCCGTGCGCCGCTGCGATATCCTGTTCTCGCTCCTTCACGACCGGATCGATCGCGAGGTGATCGCCGCCAATCCGACGCTCTCCGCGATCGCCTCGCAGTCGATCACGCCCGACAACATCGACGTCGCCGAGGCGACCCGGCGCCGGATCCCGGTTACGGTGGTGCCGCCGATCGTCGCGGAGGCGACCGCCGACGTCAATTTCGCCCTGATGCTGATGGTGGCGCGGCGGCTGGTCGAGGGCGACCGCCTCGTTCACAAGCGCCGCTTTCCCGGCTCGCAGTCGAGCCATCTCGCTGGGGCGGCGGTGTTCGGCAAGACCCTCGGCCTCGTCGGCGGCGGCGGCCGCATCGGCACCGCGGTCGCGCGCCGCGCCCGCGGCTTCGACATGCGCGTCCTCTACTGGTCGCCGCGCCGCAAGCCGGAGAGCCTGGAGCGGGAATTCGCGCTGACCTACGTGCCGCTCGACCGGCTGCTCGCGGAATCCGATTTCGTCTCGCTGCATTCGCCGCTCACGCCGCAGACCCGCCATCAGATCGGCCGGCGCGAGCTCGCGCTGATGAAGCCGACCGCGTTCCTGATCAATACCGCGCGCGGCGCGATCGTCGACGAGGCGGCGCTCGCGCGCGCGCTCGCGAAGCGGCAGATCGCCGGCGCCGGGCTCGACGTGTTCGAGCACGAGCCCGAGGTCGCGCCGGCGCTGCTTAAGATGCCCAACGTGGTCACCACCCCGCACCTCGGCAGCGCCGTGGTCGAGGTGCGCGAGCGGATGGCCAACATCGTGGCCGACAACATCCTTGCGCTCGTCGACGGCAGGCCGCCGCCGAATTGCATCAACCCGGAGGTCCTGCGAGGCTCGTGAACGCTCGCGGAGGTGATCTATGCGGCGCCCCCTGATCGCCGTCACCGACAGCCCGTTTCCCTCGCTCGCGCCGGCGCAGGCCGCGCTCGCGCGGATCGATCCCGAGCTGCGCCTGGCGAAGAGTGCCTCCGAGGACGACATTCTGGCGGTGGCGCGCGACGCCGACGCAATTCTGGTCACCTATGCCAAGCTGACCGGCGGATTATTGCGCCGGCTCACGCGCTGCAGGGCGATCGGCCGCTTCGGCCTCGGCGTCGACAACATCGACGTCAAGGCGGCGGCGGAGCTCGGCATCACCGTGACCTACGTGCCGGATTACTGCATGCACGAGGTGTCCGACCATGCGATGGCGCTGCTGCTTGCGCTGGCGCGCAAGATCCCGCTGTCGAACGCCCTGGTGCAGGCCGGCCGCTGGGACATGCCGGCGGTGGTGCCGATCCATCGCCTGACCGGACGCGTGCTCGGCCTCGTCGGCTTCGGCAACATCCCGCGCGCGCTCACGCCCAAGGCCAAGGCGTTCGGCTTGCGCGTCGTCGCCCACGATCCCTACGTGTCGCCGCAGGCGCTGTCCGCCGCCGGCGTCGAGGGCTTGAGCTTCGACCGGCTGCTCGAGATATCGGATTTCGTGTCGATCCATGCGCCGCTCACGCTGGCGACGCGCGGGCTGTTCAGCGCCGAGACGTTCCGCAAGATCAAGCCGGGCGCGCTTCTCGTCAACACCGCGCGCGGGCCGCTCATTGACGAGGACGCGCTTGTCGCGGCGCTCGATTCCGGCCGGCTCGGCGGCGCCGCGCTCGACGTGGTCGCGGTCGAGCCGCTGCCCAAGGATTCGAAGCTGATCGGCCGCGACAACGTCATCCTGACGCCGCACACCGCCTTCTATTCGGTCGAGGCGCTCGCCGAGCTGCAGACCAAGTGCGCCGCCGACGTGGCGCGGGTCCTCAGCGGCGAGCCGCCGGTCTATCCAGTCAGATAACAGGGGACAGAGGACAGACGACGGACGACAGACAAGCACATTCATTTCTGTCCTCTGTCCTCCGTCCTCTGTCCTCTGTCTTCTGCTATTCCGCGGTCCAGCCGCCGTCGAGGACGAGGGCCGAGCCGGTCATCAGCGAGGAGGCGTCGGAGGCGAGAAAGACGATGGCGCCGGTCAGCTCCTCGAGCTGGCCGAGGCGTCCGAGCTTGATCTTCGACAATACCTCGTCGCGGAACGCCTTGTTCTCGAAGAACGGCCGCGTCATCGGCGTCTCCAGGAAGGTCGGCCCCAGGCTGTTGACGCGGATCTTGTGGGGCGCGAGCTCGATCGCCATCGCCTTGGTGAAGCCCTCCATGGCGTGCTTGCTGGCGCAATAGACGCTGCGGCGCGCGGCGCCGACGTGGCCCATCTGCGAAGAGATATTGACGATCGAGCCGGGGCGGTCGGCCTCGATCAGCCGGCGCGCCACCGCCTGCGCCGCGAAGAAAGCAGCGCGGACGTTGAGCCCCATGATCAGGTCGAAGTCGGCGACCGTGACCTCGGTCAGCGGAGCCGGGCGATTGGTGCCGGCATTGTTGATGAGCACGTCGAACGGCTCGGCGCCGGCGATCGCGCGGCGCACCGCATCGAGATCGGTCACGTCGAGGCGGAGCGCCTCGGCCTTGTCGCCGCGCGCGCGGATCGCCTGCGCCGCCGCCTCGACCTCGGACTGCGTGCGCGCGGCGAGCGTCACCTGCGCGCCGGCCTGCGCCAGCGCCGAGGCCGCGGCGAGCCCGATGCCGCGCCCGCCGCCGGTGACGAGCGCGCGCTTGCCGTCGAGGCGGAAGGAGGGCGTCTTGGCAAGATCGACCTGCGGGGGAGCGCTCATCACACGCCCCACGCTCGGTCTGCTCCCACCCCCGCGTGCGGGGTAGGAGCGGGGAGCGGGAAACAGAGCGCCGCTTTCACTCCGCCGCCTGCGCGTAACCGACGTTGCGGCCGCCGTAGCGGCGCACGCGCACGTTCGCCTGCTCGGCGTGGCCGTAGAAGCCCTCGAGAATGCACAGCCGCGAGCAATATTCCCCGACCAGCGTCGCGGCCTCGTCGGTGAGCACCTTCTGGTAGGTGCAGGTCTTGAGGAACTTGCCGACCCACAGGCCGCCGGTATAGCGCGCCGCCTTCCTGGTCGGCAGCGTATGGTTGGTTCCGATCACCTTGTCGCCGTAGGCGACGTTGGTGCGCGGCCCGAGGAACAGCGAGCCGTAGTTGCGCATGGTGGCGAGGAAGTAATCGGGGTCCTTGGTCATCACCTGCACGTGCTCGGAGGCGACGCGGTCGGCCTCGCGCGCCATCTCGTCGTAGCCGTCGCAGACGATGACCTCGCCGAAATCCGCCCACGCCTTGCCGGCGAGGTCGGCGCTGGGGAGGATTTTGAGCAATCGCTCGACCTCGGCCATGGTGTCGCGCGCGAGCTTCTCGGAGTTGGTGATCAGGATCGCCGGCGAGGTCGGGCCGTGCTCGGCCTGGCCGAGCAGATCGGTCGCGCAGATCTCGCCGTCGACGCTGTCGTCGGCGATGATCAGCGTCTCGGTCGGGCCGGCCAGCAGGTCGATGCCGACGCGGCCGAACAGCTGGCGCTTGGCTTCCGCCACGTAGGCGTTGCCGGGCCCGACGATCATGTCGACGGCGCCGATCGTCTCGGTGCCGAGCGCCATGGCGGCGACCGCCTGCACGCCGCCGAGCACGAAAATGTCGTCGGCGCCGCCGAAATGCATGGCGGCGACGATCGCGGGATGCGGCCCGCCCTTGAACGGCGGGGCGCAGGCGGCGATGCGCTTCACCCCGGCGACCCGCGCCGTGACGATCGACATGTGCGCGGAGGCGACCATGGGGTAGCGCCCGCCCGGCACGTAGCAGCCGATCGAGCTCACCGGGATGTGCCGGTGGCCGAGGACGACGCCGGGTAGGGTCTCGACCTCGAGGTCGCGCATCGTCTCCTTCTGCTTCTGCGCGAAATTGCGCACCTGCGCCTGCGCGAACTTGATGTCGTCGAGGTCGCGCTTGCCCACCTGCGCGATCGCGCGCTCGATCTCGGCCGCGGTCAGCTTGAACGACGGCGGCGACCAGTCGTCGAATTTCTGCGACAGCTCGCGCACCGCCGCGTCGCCGCGCCGCTCGATCTCGCCCAGGATCTGCTCGACGGTCGCGCGCACCTTGGCGTCGGCGGCCTTGATCGCGCTCGCGTCCATTCCGCGCTTGAGATAGCGGGCCATGCCGGCCTCCCTGTTCTCTCCTTTAGGTGGCCTTCGGTCTCGGCGTCAAGAAGAAGAATTCGTAGATGCCGTCGGCATCGCAATCATCGGCCAGCTCCTTGAGGTAGAAAATCTCGCCCATGCACAGGCCCATGGCCGGGATCACCACCCAGTGCCAGGGCTGGTTCGCCTCGGTGGTCTCGTTCGGCCGCACCTCGACGCCCCAGGTGTCCGAGCAGATCGCGGCGATCTGCTTGCCCTGGCACCAGTAGCAGTTCTCGAACTTGACGCCGGGCGCGTCGCCGCCGGCATAGCCGCCCCATTTCTTCTCCTCGAGGCAACGCTCCATCTGGCCGGTGCGAAGGATGACGAAATCGCCGCGCCGGATCTCGACGTTCTGATCCTTGGCGCATTTGTCGAGCTCGTCGTTGGAGATGCCTTCGCCGTCCTTGAGCCAGTCGACGCCGCGAAAGCGGGCGATGTCGAGCAGGACGCCGCGCCCGACCATCTTGTTCTTGGAATGCTCGATGCCGAGCACGTTGAGCCCCTTGGCGTCGATCAGCTTGGCGTCGTAGCCGTTATAGGCCTTGTCCTCGTAGAAGATGTGCCCGAGCGCGTCCCAGTGGGTGGCGCCCTGCACACACAGGTTGAGGGTGTCGTCGGCGTAACGGATCTTGTTCCAGTCCTGCCGCCCGGCAATGGCGTCGGTGCCGGTGGCGAGCATCTGGTGGATCGGATTGAAGCGGCCGCCGAACAGGCCGGTCTGCGGGCCGTTGCCGTCGAGCGGGATGCCGAGCGCAAAGACCTTGCCGGTGCGGATCAGGCCCGCCGCCTTGACGATATCCTCCGGCGCGACGTGGTTGAGGGTGCCGACCTGGTCGTCCTTGCCCCAGCGGCCCCAGTTCTTGAGCTTCTCGGTCGCCTCGGCGATCGCCTGTCTGCCCACCTTGATGTCCATCGGCCGTTACCTCGTCACTGTCGATCGTCGCACGCGCCGGAACCGCCGTGCTTGAACGCGCCACCCGCGATGCTATCATGATAGCATGCGAGGGCGACATGGCTCAGCTGATTGTTCGCAACTTGGATGAGGCGGTCAAGCGCAAGCTGAAGCGACGCGCCGCCCGGCACAACCGCTCGATGGAGGAGGAAGTCCGCGACATTTTGCGCAACGCGGTGAAGGACGACGGCCGCGCTCGCAAGGGACTCGGCACGGCGATCGCCGAGCGCTTCAAGGGGATCGAGCTCGAAGAACCAATACCGGAGCTGAAGATCGAGCTTCGAATCCCGAAATTCGATTGATGATCATCCTCGATACCAATGTGCTTTCGGCGGCGATGGCTTCCGATGCCATCGTTGTCGCTTGGCTCGATCGTCAATCGTCATCATCAATGTGGACCACGGCCGTCACCGTCTTTGAGGTTCGCTCCGGCCTCATGGCCATGCCGACGGGACGGCGCCGAGCCGGGAGGGAGCTCGCGTTCGACAATATCATCGAAAACGATCTGGAAGGTCGTGTGCTGCCATTCGATCGCTCGGCTGCCGAGGAAGCGGCTCGGCTGATGGCGGATCGCCGCAGAATCGGCCGACCCGGCGAAACACGCGACACCATGATCGCCGGCATCGCGCTCGCGCAGCGCGCCACGCTTGCGACCCGCAACGTCCGGCATTTCGACGACCTCAATGTTCCGATCGTCGATCCCTGGCGCGGCTAGACCCGACCCAGCGCCCGCAGAATCTTGCCCGGCGTGAACGGCATGTCGGTGAGCGGCTTGGCGCCGAGCGGACGCAGCGCGTCGTTGATCGCGTTCATGATCGCGCCCGGCGCGCCGGCGGTGCCGGCTTCGCCGGCGCCCTTGGCGCCCAATTCGGAATCGGCGGTCGGCGTGGCCACGTGGCCGACCTCGATGTCCGGCATCTCGGCCGCCATCGGCACGAGATAATCCGCCATGTTGCCGTTGGTGAGCTGGCCGCGCTCGTCGTAGATGCAGTGCTCGAGCAGCGCGCCGCCGATGCCCTGCACCACGCCGCCGCGGATCTGCTCGTCGACCAGCTGCGGGTTGATCACGGTGCCGCAATCCTCGACGCACCAGTGCTTGAGCAGGCGGACGAAGCCGCTGTCGACGTCGACCTCGAGATAGCTCGCCTGGATGCCGTTGGTGAAGGCGAACGGCCAGGCGCGCGGCACGTAATGGCGCGTCGCCACCAGCTCGGCCTGGAAGCCGGGCGGCAGGGTGTCCGGCCGGAAATAGGCGATGCGCGCGAGCTCGTCGAGAGGAAGCCGCTCGGCGCCGCTGCCGCGATCGACCACGACGCCGTCGCGGATGTCGAGGTCCGCCGGCGTCGCCTGCAGGATCGAGGCGGCGCAGGCGAGCACGTTCGCGCGCAGCGCCTTGCCGGCCTGCCAGGCGGCTTCCCCGCCGATGCCGGCGGCGCGCGAGGCCCAGGTGCCGCCGCCGTAGGGGGTATGGTCGGTGTCGCCGGTGATCACGCGCACGCGCTCGATCGGCACGCCGAAGGCGGTGGCCGCGACCTGCGCGATCACCGCCTCGGCGCCCTGGCCCTGCTCGGTGACGCCGGTCTGGCAGATGATCGCGCCCTGCGCGTCGAGCTTGATGGTGACGCCGTCCTGCGCGGAGATTTTCGCGCCGCCGATGCCGTAGAAAGCGGCCGACGGATTGGTTACCTCGACGAAGCTCGCAAAGCCGATGCCGCGATGGATGCCTTGCGCGCGCAGCCGCTTCTGCTCGGCGCGCAGGCCGGCGTAGTTCATCATGGCGTCGAGATGGGCGAGCGATTCGTGGTGCGACAAGGCCTCGAACTTGATCCCGGACGGGCCGCTCGAGGGATGCGCGTCGTCCGGGATCAGGTTGCGGCGCCGGATTTCCAGCGGGTCCATGCCGATCGCCGCCGCCGCGAGCTCGAGGAGGCCTTCGGTCACCGCGGTCGCGATCGGATGGCCGACCGCGCGGTATTGGCACATGACGTTCTTGTTCTGGAACACGACGCGGGCGCGGGCGCGGTAGTTCGGGCAGATGTAGGGGGCGCCGACGAGGTTGACGATCTGGTTCGCCTCGATGCCCGACGTGCGCGGATAGACCGAATAGGGACCGATGCCTGTGAGGTCGTCGATGTCCCAGGCGGTGATCGAGCCGTCGCGCTTGACGCCGATCCTTCCCTTCACGCGGTGGTCGCGGGCGTGGATGTCGGTGACGAAGCTCTCGATGCGGTCGGCGACGAACTTGACCGGGCGCCTGAGGAGCTTGGCGAGCGCGGCCGTCGCCATCTCGTCGGCATAGGCATGCACCTTGATGCCGAACGAGCCGCCGACGTCCTTGGTGACGACGCGCACCTGGTGCTCGGCGAGCCCGAGGTGCTTGGCGAACAGGTTCTGCATCATGTGCGGGGCCTGCGTGCCCTGATAGACGGTGAGCCGCTCCTCGCCCGCGTTCCAGTCGGCGACGATGGCGCGCGGCTCGTTGGTGACGCCGGTGTGGCGGCCGAACACGAAGGTGGTTTCTACGACCGCATCGGCCTGCTTGAAGCCTTGCTCCGGGTCGCCGGCCGCGAGCACGCGCTCGAAGGTGAGATTGTCGCCGAGCTCGGCATGAATCACCGGCGTGGCGGGATCGAGCGCGGTCTCGGGGTCGGTGACCGCCGGCAGCTCATCGTATCCGACCTCGACCAGCTCGCAGGCGTCCTCGGCTTCGGCGCGGCTGCGCGCGACCACGGCGCAGACCGCCTCGCCCTGCCAGCGGGCGCGCTCGATCGCGATCGCGTGCTGCGGCGCCGACTTGATGCCCTTGAGATGGGTGAGCACGCCGACCCAGGGCGTGATCACTTGCGCGAGCTCGGCGCCGGTGACCACGGCGACGACGCCGGGCGCCTGCTTCGCCGCGGCGGCGTCGATCGACGCGATGCGGGCATGGGCGTGCGGCGAGCGCACGAAGGCGACATGCACCATGCGCGGCAGCGTCAGGTCGCTCACGAACTGGGCGCGGCCTTGGGCGAGACGCGCGATGTTCGGCCGCGGCACCGAGCGGCCGATATAGGAATTCGGCCGGTCGAGCGCCGAGAGCGTCGGCGGGGAATCGTCGGCGATTTTCATGCTGTCTTGTCCGCTGTCGTTCCGGGACGGCCCGAAGGGCCGGGCCCGGAATCCGTGCTCCCGGTCCCGCGATTATGGATTCCGGGCTCGCGGGTTTCGCCCGCGCCCCGGAATGACGAAGAGTGGCGCGCCGTCGCCACCGCCTCCACCGCGTCGACGATGGCCTGATAGCCGGTGCACCGGCAGTAATTGCCGGAGAGGTGCGTCCGGATCGCTTCGCGGCTCGGAATGCCGCCGCGCTTCAACAATTCCTGCGCCGTGAGCAGCATGCCCGGAGTGCAGTAGCCGCACTGCAGCGCGTTGCGCTCGATGAAGGCCCGCTGCAGATCGGCGATCTCGCCGCTGTCGGTGACGCCTTCGATGGTATCGACGCTCGCGCCCGCGCACTGCACCGCCAGCATCAGGCAGCCGCGCACCACCACGCCGTCGACGCGCACGGTGCAGGCCCCGCAAACGCCGTGCTCGCAGCCGACATGGCTGCCGGTCAGCCCGAGGTCCTCGCGCAGGAAGTCGACCAGGGTCTTGCGCGCATCGACGCGCTCGCGCACCTCCTCGCCGTTCACGGTGACGGCGATGTCGTGGAAACGCTCGCTCATGGCGCGCTCCCGGCAATGACCAAATGGCGAGTCATGGCCCCTGGTCCGCGAGTTGCCTTGCCACCCGCCGCAGCAGCACGCCGGCGAGATGGGTCTTCACCGCGCCCGAGGCCTGCACGTCGTCGGGCGGCGCCAAATCCGCGCGCAACGCGCCGACCGCGGCATCCATGTCGCCGCCGGCCAATGCCCGCTCGGCATGGCGCGCGCGCACCGGGGTCGCGCCGACGCCGAAAAAAGCCAGGCGCACGTCGTCGAGGCGCTTGCCGTTTGCCCGCGCGCAGGCCGCAAGTCCCACCATCGCGTAGTCGCCGTGGCGGCGGGCAAGCTCGGCGAAGCCGACGCGGGTGTCGGCGCGCGCCGCGGGGATCCGGATCGCGGTGAGAACGTCGCGCGGCGTGAGCGCGGTCTCGAACAGGTCCTTGAAGAAATCGTCCGCCTTGACCGTGCGCCGGCCCTGCGGCCCGGCAATGTCGACCTCGCCGCCGAGCGCCAGGAGGCATGCCGGCAGCTCGGCGGCGGGATCGGCAAAGGCGATCGAGCCGCCGACCGTGCCGCGGTTGCGGATCGCGGGATGGCCGATATGGGGCAGGGCCAGGCCGACGAGCGGGGCGTGGCGCGCGATCACGGGGGAGCGCTCGGCCTGCGCGTGGCGCACCAGCGCCCCGATCTCGACATGCCCGTTCGTCAACGCGATGCCGTCGAGCCCGTCGAGCCCGTTGAGGTCGATGAGCAAGGCGGGCCGGCTCAGCCGCATGTTGAGCGTGGCGATCAGGCTCTGTCCGCCGGCGATCAGCCGCGCCTCCTCGCCCGCCAGCAATTCGATCGCGTGCGCGAGCGAGCGAGCCTTGGCATAGGCGAACGGTGCCGGCTTCAACCTTTCCTCCCCAGGCTTGCTTTATCCTCGTATTGTCGCCGCCGCGCCCGGGCCGTCAATCCTCGTCGGCCGCCGCGGACGAGTTTCATGCGGCGGCGCCGGGCCGGCCGGCGATGGCGCGCACGATGTCGATCGCCCGCCGCAGCAGCGTCTCCGACGCTTCGAGCGTGCGGAACGCCGCGTGCGAGGTGAGCGTCACGTTCTCCATCCGTGTGAGCGGATGGTCGGGGCGGAGCGGCTCGGCGTGAAACACGTCGAGCCCGGCGTGGCGGACATGGCCGCTCGCGAGCGCGCGAACGAGGGCTCCTTCATCGACCAGCGCCCCACGGGCGGTATTGACGAGGATCACGCCCGGTTTCATTTGCGCGATGCGCTCGGCCGAGACGAAGCCGCGGGTCTCGTCGTTGAGGGCAAGGTGGAGCGTGATCACGTCGGCCTCGGCCAGCAACTCGTCGAGACCGACCAGGGGCAGGCCGGAGCGCGGCGAGCGGTTCCAGGCGATCACCCGCATCCCGATGCCGGCCGCGATGCGCGCGACCTCGCGGCCGATGCCGCCGAGCCCGATCAGCCCGAGGGTCTTGCCCTGGAGCTGCATGCTTTCCACCGGCTCCCACACGCCGGCGCGCACCGCGCGGTCCATGCGCGCGAGCTCGCGGCCGCAGGCGAATATCAGCGCCATGGCGTGCTCGGCGACCGCGGTATCGCCGTAGCCCTTGATGGTGTGCACCTCGATGCCGAGGCCGTTGAGGGCGGCCACGTCCATGTAGCTCGAGGCGCCGGTGCCGAGGAAGACGACGTGCTTGAGCCCGCGGCAGCCGGCCATGAGCTCGGTCGGCAGGTAGGAATGATCGTCGAGGCAGACGTCGTAGCCGGCGAGCAGGGCCGGCAGCTCGGCGGACCCAAACGAATCCGTGTTGACCGCGATCGGCGGGTCGTCGGGCCGTTGCACCCGCGCGAACACCGGCGCGAGCTGATTGTTGCAGTCGATGAAGATCGATTTCATCTGTTTCCTCGCCATTCCCGGGCATAGTAATACTGCAACGTCTGCAACGCATGGAGGCTCTGCATGCCGGGCGAGTTCGAGGGCAAGATCGTCGTCATCTCCGGGGGCAGCCGCGGCATCGGCCGCGGCATCGCGCTCGCATTCGTGCGCGCCGGCGCGCAGACGGTGCTGGCCTCCTCATCGGAGCCCAATCTCGCCGCCGCCGCCAAGACCGTCGGCGCGGAGGGACCGCAGCCGCTCACCGTCGCCGGCGATCTGCGCACGCTTGCCGGCTGCGAGCAGCTGTTCCGGCGCGTTCACGAGCGGTTCCAGCGCTGCGACGTGCTCGTCAACAATGCCGGCGCGACCCGGGCCGGCAATTTCGCGGAGCTGCCGGACGAGGTCTGGCTCGACGGGTTCGCCCTGAAGTTTTTCGGCGCGGTGCGGCTGACCCGGCTGTTCTGGCCGCTGCTCAAGGCGGCGGAAGGCCATGTCGTCAACATCATCGGCGGGGCGGCGCGAACCGTCGAGCCGGAATTCCTGGTGGGCGGCTCGGTCAATGCCGCGGCCGCGAACTTCACCAAGGGGCTGTCGCGGCTCGGCATGCGCGACGGCGTCCATGTCAATGCCATCCATCCCGGCCAGACCGCGACCGAGCGTACCGAGCAGCTGCTGCAGCAGCGCGCGGCGGCGTTGGGCCAGTCGATCGAGGAGGTTCGCGCCGCCGCCGTCGCCAAGAGCGGAACGCGTCGCATGGCCACCCCCGAGGATATCGCCGCGCTCACGCTGTTCCTGTGCTCCGAGCGCTCGCGACATATCCAGGGCACCGCGATCGCGGTCGACGGCGGCGCGACGCCCGGCCTCTATTGAGGCCGGCCGGATCAGGCGGTTTTGGCGCTTGCGCGCGCCGATGGCGGCTGGTCTCATAGGGAAAGCTACCCCGCTCGGCGGGAATAAGAACCGCCGCCGAGGGTTGGTCATTCGATCGCCGGGATTCGGCGAAGCTTCGGGAGGACGACAATGAATCACCTGACACGGCGCGTGTTCGGCCTGGCCGGTTTTGCGTTGCTGCTTGCCACGGCCACGAGCTATGCCCAGCAGACGCCGCCGGTTCGCGTGCGCGGCACGGTCGAGGCCGTCGACGGCGCGGTGCTGACCGTCAAGTCGCGCGACGGCCAGACCACCCACAAGGTCAAGCTGACCGACAACGCCGCGGTGCGCGGCATCGTCAAGGCGACGCTCTCCGACATCAAGCCGAATTCGTTCATCGGCGTCACCGGCATGCCGCAGGCCGACGGCAGCCAGAAGGCGGTCGAAATCCACATCTTCCCCGAGCCGATGCGCGGCACCGGCGAAGGCCATCGGCCCTGGGACCTGGTGCCGAACAGCACGATGACCAACGCCACCGTGGCCCAGATGGTGAAGGGGGTCTCCGGTGAGGAGATCATGCTCAAGTACAAAGACGGGGAAAAGAAGATCGTCGTCGCGCCCGAGACCGTGATCGTCACCTACGTTCCCGGCAGCAAGGACGAGCTCAAGCCGGGCGCCAAGATCTTCATCGCCGCTGCCCAGAAGAAGGACGACGGCACGCTGGAAGCCGCCGCCGTCTCGGTCGGCCGCGACGGCATCACGCCGCCGATGTGACCGCAGCCGCGTGGATCGCGGACGGGTCGAGGGCAGCGCAAGGCGGGTGCGATCGGATGTTGCGGCGCGCCGCGAGCTCGCGGTGCGCGGCAGTCGATGCTTCGTCTCGTGCGTGCCGCCGCGGCGGTACGCACCGATTTTGGGAGGAAGGGCATGAGCAGGACGATGCGAAGCGGGCGTAGCGCTGCGACGGCGGGCGCGGTCGTGCTGGCCGCGGCGCTCTCGGTTTCGTCGGCCGTCGCGCAGCAGCCGCAGACCCAGCGGGTGCGCGGGACGATCGAGAAGGTCGAGGGCAATACGCTCGCGGTGAAGGCGCGCGACGGCGCCGTGCTCACCGTCGCGCTCGCCGGCAACGTGCAGGTCGTCGGCGTGGTGAAGGCTTCGCTCGCCGACATCAAGGAGGGCTCCTACATCGGCAGCGGCGCGATGCCGCAAGCCGACGGCAGCCAGAAGGCGATCGAGGTGCACATTTTCGCCGACTCGCAGCGCGGTCTCGGCGAGGGTCATCGTCCATGGGACGGGGCGCCGAACAGCACCATGACCAACGGCACCGCCGCCACGACGGTCGCGGGCGTCGACGGGCAAGTCATCACCGTGAAGTACAAGGACGGCGAGAAGAAGCTCATCGTGCCGCCGGGCACGCCGATCGTCCGCTACGAGCTCGGGGAGAAGAGCGAGCTCAAGCCGGGCGCCAGCATCAATATCGTCAACGCGGTGAAAAAGCCGGACGGGACGTTCGAAGCCGCGCGGGTCAATGTCGGCCGCGACGGCGTCGTTCCGTAGTCCCGGGTCAGCGGCGCGCGATCTTGCTGCCGCCGCGGCGGGCGGGCGCATGCGCGGAGCCGCGCGCGGGGACGTCGAGGTCGCTCGCCAGCAAATCCGGAAGCGGCGCGGGCGCGGCGATGCGCGGCGGGTTGCGGCGGCCGCGGGCGCGGCGGTCGACGTTCTCGTCGTGCGGACGCTTGACCGCGTCGGCGCGGGCGAGCGCCTCGATCGGCGGCGCATCCTCGGTCAGGCGGGCGAGCAGGGGGGTGAGATCGTCGAGCCTGCCGGCGACGACATGGATGACGCCGGATTCCTGCTGCAGCTCGCCGTTCACCGCGACATAGCGCGCGCCCAGGACGATCGGGCGGAAGCGCTCGAACGTCTTCGGCCAGACGATGATGTTGGCGACCGCGGTCTCGTCCTCGATGGTCATGAAGATGACGCCCTTGGCCGTGCCGGGCCGCTGGCGAATGGTGACCAGGCCGGAGACGCTCACGCGCGCGCCGGACGGCCGCAGACGCAGCTCCTCGTTGCGGATGATGCCGCGCCGGTCGAGGTCGGCACGCAGGAACGACGCCGGATGCGTGCGCAGCGACAGCTCGAGGAAACGGTAGTCGTTGACCACTTCCTCGCCGGGCGGCATCGGCGGCAGCGGCACGTTGGGCTCGCGGGGCAGGGAAGGGACCGCCAGGGCGCATTCCGGTGAGTTGCTGCTCGCGCGGAACAACGGCAGATCGTCGTCCTTGTCGCCGACGCGTCCGAGCGCTTTCGCCGCCCACAAGGCTTGTCGCCGGCTGAGGCCGAGCGAGCCGAAGGCATCGGCATCGGCGAGGCGCTCGATGACGCGCGGCGAAAGGCCGGTGCGCAGCCAGAGATCGCGGACGCAAGCGTAGGGTTGTCCCGCAAACTCGCTCTGCTCCCTCCCGCGGTCAAGCAAGCGTCCGGCGACGATCCGCCTCGCATCCTCCTCGCTCAGCCCCTTGATCTTGCGAAACCCGAGCCGCAGCGCGTGGGTCGCGCGGAGGTCGCCCGCCATGTCGCGGTGGAGCGCATGCACGCGCGCGGCGGCGGAGGCGCCCGGCTCGAGCGTGGCGTCCCAGTCGGAATGATTGACGTCGACCGGGCGTACCTCGACGCCGTGCTCGCGCGCGTCGCGCACGATCTGCGCCGGCGCGTAGAAACCCATCGGCTGCGAATTGAGCAAGGCGGCCGCGAACACGTCCGGATAACGGCACTTGAGCCAGGCCGAGGCGTAGACCAGGAGCGCGAAGCTCGCGGCGTGGCTTTCCGGGAAGCCGTATTCGCCGAAGCCCTCGATCTGGCTGAAGCAGCGCTCGGCGAAGTCGCGCGGATAATGTCGTGCGACCATTCCCTCGATCATCTTGGCCCGGAAGGTGCCGATGGTGCCGGTGCGCTTGAAGGTCGCCATGGCGCGCCGCAGCTTGTCGGCCTCGCCCGGCGTGAAGCCGCCGGCGACGATGGCGATCCGCATCGCCTGCTCCTGGAACAGCGGCACGCCGAGCGTCTTGTCGAGGACGGCTTTGAGCTCCGGCGACGGATAGGAGACCGGCTCCAGCCCCTGACGGCGGCGCAGATAGGGATGCACCATGTCGCCCTGGATCGGGCCCGGCCGCACGATCGCCACCTCGATGACGAGATCGTAGAACTCCTGCGGCTTGAGCCGCGGCAGCATCGACATCTGCGCCCGGCTCTCGACCTGGAACACGCCGAGCGAATCGGCGCGTTGCAGCATGCGATAAACGGCGGGGTCTTCCTTCGGCACCGTGGAGAGGGCGAAGAATCCGTCCTCGCGCCCGGTCGTCCGAAACGAAACGCCGTAATGCTGCTCGCCGAGCTCGAAGGCCTTGCGCAGGCAGGTGAGCATGCCCAGCCCGAGCACGTCGACCTTGAGAATGGCGAGCGCGTCGAGATCGTCCTTGTCCCATTCGACGAAGGTGCGCTCCTCCATCGCGCCGTTGCCGATCGGCATCACCTCGTCGAGCGGGCTGCGGGTGATGACGAAGCCGCCGACGTGCTGGGAGAGATGACGCGGGAAGGATTGGATCGCCTCGACCAGCGCCCGCATCTTTTGCATCCGGGCGCTATTCACGTCGATGCCGGCGCGCACGAGCTCGGCGGTACGCACCGCCCCGTCGCCCATGCCCCAGATCGAGGAGGAAAGCGCGCCGATGGTGTCTTCCGACAGCCCGAAGACCTTGCCGACCTCGCGGATGGCGGAACGGCCGCGATAGGTGATGACGGTCGCGGCGATGCCGGTATGGCGGCGTCCGTAATGCCGGTAGATGTGCTGGATCACCTCCTCGCGCCGCTCGTGCTCGAAATCGACGTCGATGTCGGGCGGCTCGCCGCGATCGGAGGAGATGAAGCGTTCGAACAGGAGGCGGCCTTCGCGCGGGTCGACGTCGGTGATGCGCAGGCAGTAGCAGACCGCCGAGTTCGCCGCCGAGCCGCGGCCTTGGCAAAGGATGTTCTGGCTGCGGGCGTAGCCGACGATGTGATGGACGGTGAGAAAATAAGGCGCGTACTCGAGCTCGCCGATCAGCTCGAGCTCATGGTCGAGGCTGCGGCGGACGTTGTCCGGAACGCCGTCGGGATAGCGCGCGGCGGCGCCTTCCCATGCCAGATGGACGAGCGCGTCCTGGGGAGTTGCGAAGCCCATGCGCATCTCGTCGGGATATTCGTAACGCAGCTGATCGAGCGAGAAGGTCAGCGTCGCGGCGAGCGCCGCTGTTTCCTCGATCGCTTCCGGCGCGTCGCGGAACAGGCGCGCCATCTCGGCGGGTGCTTTCAGATGCCGCTCGGCATTGACGGCAAGCCGCCGGCCCGCCTTGTCGATCGTCAGGTGCTCGCGGATGCAGGTGAGCACGTCCTGCAATTCCCGCCGGTCGGGATGATGATAGAGCGCGTCGTTGACGGCGACGAGCGGCACGCCGGCCTGCCGCGCGATCGCGGCGCGCCGCGCCAGCCGGGCGCGGTCATCGCCGCGATGGAGCATGGCGGCGGCGAGCCGCACGCGGCCGCGGGCGGCGGCGCGCAGGCGATCGAGGACTGCTTCTGCTCCGGATTTCTTCGCGCTGCCTGCGACCAGCCGAAGTCTTGTCGGTGTTGGTTGCGCCGCGGAGGTTGACGTTTGAGAATTACGCTTCGGCCATCGCAGGAAGGGAAGGGATGAATGCTCCCAGGTCGATGTCTCCATCACGACGAGCTCGAGCCCCTCGCCGTGCTCGAGGAGATCGTCGAGATAAAGGATGCACTCGCCCTTCTCCGCGCGCAGCTTGCCGCGCGTGAGCAGGCGGCAGAGCCGTCCCCAGGCCGGGCGGTCGCGCGGATAGGCGAGGATGTCCGGTGTGCCGTCGGCGAAGACGAGCCGCGCGCCGGGGTGATAGGCGAGCGCCAGACCCTGCTCGCGTTTGATGAGATGGGCGCGCACCACGCTGGCGACCGAGTTGCGGTCGCAGAGCCCGATGCCATCGAGCCCGATATGGGCGGCCTGCAGCATCAGCTCCTCGGGATGCGAGGCGCCGCGCAAGAACGAGAAGTTGGAGGCGACGGCGAATTCGAGATAGCGCGGCATGTCACGCATACATCCCGTGCAGGAACCAGCGCGGCGTGGACAGGTCGCGATAGAGGCCGGCGCGGAAGAGCCAGAAGCGCAGGCCCGCTTTGTCCTCGACCCGGAAATAATCACGCGTGGGACCGCCTTGCTCGCTCCACCAGGCGCCGGCGATGCGCTCGGGACCTTCGGCGGCCACCACCTCGTGCAAAGCGCGGCGCCAGCGGAAGCGCACCGGCGGACCGTCGGGCACGAGGGCGAAGACGTCCTCGATCGGCTCGGGCTTGGCGAGCAAACGCAGCGGTCGCGGGCTCAATCCGGCCTCGGCGCGGAAGCCGCGGAAGGCATTCCAGCCGGGCTCGGCGCTCGCCGCCGCCTGCGCCGGCACCGCCGCGGCGGCAAGCTCGGGGATATGACTGTCATGGGCGATGAGCCGGGACACTCGCCGCCGTCCGAGCCGTGCGCTCAGGCGGTCGACGAGGCGGTCGAGCTCGGTCGGATGCCGGCTCCCGCCGAAGCCGATCTGCTCGTCCGGACACGGCTCGGCGACGAGCACCGAAAGCCGCGCCAGGTCGAAACCGAAGCCGGGATCGATCTCGTCGCCGAGCGCGACGAGCCGCTCGACGAAGAGCGCGCGGATCGCCCGCGGGTCGCGGATCGGGCGGGAGGTGCCGGCGGCAATGCGCTTGACCGCGCCGTCGGTGCGGAAGAGGGCAAGCTCGAGGCGGCGCGCGCCGTCGCCGCGCGCGGAAAGCGCCGTCTCGAGCCGCGCCGCGAGCCGCTCGACGTTGGCGAGCACGTCCTCCTCGCGCGCGATCGGCTCGTGAAAATTGCGCTCGGCGACATAGGGCGCGACCGGCAGCAGCGGGTTGAGCGGCTCGTGCTCGCGGCCGAGCGCGCGGTCGAGTTGGCGCAGGAGATCGCCGCCGAAACGGGCGGCGAGCGGCGCGCGCGGCAGATCGAGGATGTCGCCGATGCGTTTCAAGCCGAGGCGCGCCAGCGCGGCGACGGTCTCGCCCGGCAGCCGCAGCGCCGCGAGCGGCAGCGGCGCCAAGAGCGCGTGCTCGTCGCCGGTCGTCGTGATCGACGCATCGGCGAAGCGCGCGGCGGCGGAGGCCGCGCCGATGGTCGCGGCGACGGCGGCGCGGGCGGACAAGCCGAACCTCGTCGCCCGTGCCAGCAGATCGTCGCGAAGCTTCGCCTCGCCGCCGAAGAGATGGGCGCAGCCGCCGACGTCGAGCAGGATGCCGTCCGGCGGGTCGGCGGCGACGAGCGGCGTGTAACGCCGGCACCGGTCGGCGACGGCATCGAGGAGACGCGCGTCGGCCGCCGGGTCCTCCGGCACGGCGGCAAGCGCGGGATGCATGGCGCGGGCCTGCGCCAGCGCCAGCCCTGCGCGCAAGCCGCGCCGCTCCGCCGCGGCGTCGACCGCGACGAGAAGGTCGAGATTGCCGCGCTTGCCGAAGACGACGAGCGCAGACGCTCTCTCCCCGCCAGCGGAGAGCGATGAAGCACGCGCGGTCTCACGCGACTGCCGCGCGATGCGATCGGTCGAAAACCGCTCCAGCCACAGGCTCAGGATCCGTTGCGAGCTCGAGACGCTGCTCCACACTGTTCCACTCCACGATCCATGCTCCGAGATGGCCACGGCGGTTGCGCACCAGACGCGCGGTGAGCCGGGGCGGGCCGATGCCTCGTCTTTCCGCGGACGGCGCCGCGCCGATGATCCAGCGCGTCGCGGCGGCGGAAGGGGCGTCATCCGGCATGGTGCGCAGGATGATGCCGAGCGTGCCGCCGGCGGCGGCCGCGAGCGAGAGCCGCCGCGTCGCCACCTGATCGAAGTCGCGCGCACGCAGCTCGCCGATCACCACGCCGACGGCGCGGCAGCGCAGCGCCTCCTCCATGGCCCACAGCACCTCGCGCCCGCGCGCGGCCGCAACCGTGATCAATTGCTCGAGAGCAATGCCCGAGCCGTCGAGCCCGGGCCCATAGGGCGCGCCATTCTCGGCAAGCGAAAGATCCTCGGCGATCCAGAGCGCGCTTCTGCCTGCCGTCGCGGAGTCGTTGCTGCGGGCGGCGACCGCCAGCGCAAAGCCGGTGGCGGCGCCGGTTGCCGTCTCCCCCGCGGCGGCGATCTCATGCAGCACCCCGCAGCCGAGCCCGCCGCCGAGGATGCCGTCGATCGGCGGAATGCCGAGCCGCAGCGGGGCCGCGCCTTCGCCGAGGCCGGTTGCCGCCTCCACCGCACCGAGCTGCCGGCGCAGCCGGTCGATGAACGGCCTCCCGGCGGGAGAACGAAGGGTCGCGGCTCGGGCCATCGGTACCGCCCACGATGTTCATGATTTGTTCTATTGATTCCCGACCCTGCCTCTCCCGTCAAGCGGAATTCCAAAGGGTTGGGAAAGCTAGCCTTTTTTAATGAATCGGAGGGCAATAGACACCCCCTCCAGTCCTTGGGCCGGCCGGAGCGGGGCCTCTTCCGCGTCAATGCGCGATAGCGTTCCCGCGTCAATGCGCGATCGCGCCTTTTCCATCCATGGACTGGGAGTGCTCCCCGCCCGGTTCCGAGATTCCACACAGCGCTTGCCCTGCCGGATCCGGCCCCTCGGCCAGCGCGATGTCCGCGATCGAGATGATCCCCACCAGACGTTTCCTGCCGTTGAGAACCGGCAGCCGCCGCAGCTTGATATCGGCCATGTTGCGCGCGACCTCGTCGAGGTCCTCGTCCTCGAAACAATATTTCACCTCCGCGCTCATCACCTCGCGAATCGGCATGTCCGGTCCCTTGCCGGCCGCCACCGCGCGGACCGCGATATCCCGATCCGTGATCATGCCGACCAGCCGGTCGTTCTCGCCGACCGGCAGCGCGCCGGCGTCGATATCCGCCATCATGCGCGCGGCTTCGCGGATCGATTGATCGGGGCTCGCGATGTTGACGTCGCTGCTCATGACTTCGCTGACTTGCATGGCGCTTCTCCTCTCGTGCATCTGTCGGGGGAACGCCTCGACGGCTGCCCAGTTCCGACCGTTTGAGATTTGCCGAGAGAATCGCCGACAATGGAACTCGGCCGCGGCGCTGCATGAGTCCGCGCAGCGATCAACGACGGGACTTGAACGCGTCCAGGCCGCTCATGTCTTAAGCTTGCGCGATGACGCTTCGGTCGATGTCGCGCACGCTGGTCACGCCGCAGAGCGCCATGGTGACGTCGAGCTCCTTGCCGAGAATCTCGATCGCCTTGGCGACGCCGGCTTCCCCGCCCGCGCCCAACCCATAGACGTAGGAGCGGCCGATCATGCAGGAGCGCGCGCCATGGGCGAGCGCGCGCACCACGTCCTGCCCGGTGCGGATACCGCCGTCGAACATCAGCTCGATCTCGGCGCCCACCGCCTCGACGATCCTCGGCAGGGCCGAGATCGACGACGGCGCGCCGTCGAGCTGCCGGCCGCCGTGGTTGGAAACCACGAGCGCGCTCGCGCCCGCCTTGGCGGCGGTCTTGGCGTCGTCGGCGTCGAGGATGCCCTTGAGGATGAGCTTGCCCGGCCAGAGGCTGCGCACCCAGTCGACGTCTTTCCAGCTCAGCGCCGGGTCGAACTGGCCGGCGATCCAATGCGCCAGCGAATTCACGCTCTCCATCCCGCGCACGTGGCCGGCGAGATTGCCGAAGGTCTTGCGCCGGCCGCGCAGGATCGAAAGCGCCCAGTCAGGCTTCGTCGCGATGTCGATGATGTTGCCGAGCTTGATCCGCGGCGGCACGGTCATGCCGTTCCGAACGTCGCAATGGCGCTGGCCGAGCACCTGCAGGTCGACGGTGAGCACGAGCGCGCTGCATTTGACGGCGGCGGCGCGCTCGATCAGGGCGCGGATGAAGCCGCGGTCCTTCATCACGTAGAGCTGGAACCAGAACGGCTTGCCGACCGCCTGGGCCACGTCCTCGACCGAGCAGATCGACATGGTGGAGAGCGTGAACGGAATGCCCGCCGCCTGTGCCGCGCGGCACGCCAGGATCTCGCCGTCGCCGTGCTGCATGCCGCAGAGCCCGATCGGCGCGAGCGCGAGCGGGAGCGATGCCTTCTCGCCGAGGATCGTCGTGGTGAGATCGCGGCGCGAGACGTCGACCAGCACCCGCTGGCGGAGCTTGATGCGCTCGAGGTCGGCGCGGTTGGCGCGCAGCGTCTCCTCCGAATAGGAGCCAGCCTCCGCGTAATCGAAAAAAGCGCGTGGCACCTTGCGGCGGGCTCGCTGCCGCAGGTCGTCGATGCAGGTCATGGCGCGCATGGACAGGCTTATACTGGCCGCGTTCCGAACAGGGAACCGGGAACGTCACCGCCGTTTTGCGCGTTTACTGCTGGAAGCGGCCGGCGGCGGCCGCCGGCAAGGAGATGATCCATGGGAATCCCCAACGACTCCCTCATGGAACACGAAGTGGACGAGAAAACCAGGCGCGACAAAGAGGAGGCGAGAAAACGCAGGCTGGAAAAGGCGCTCGAAGAAGGTCTCGAGGACAGTTTCCCCGCCTCCGATCCCGTCAATGTTACCCAGCCGGTCCCCGACCGGAGAGGGAAAAAGAAGTAGCGGCGCAGCGCGTTAACCAAACGACCGCCCGGCTCCCTCGGGCGGCGCTCGATTTCGGCGTTGCGGGAACTTTCGCTCATATTTTTTGAAGATTTCAGGCATTGAATTGCCTAAGATCGGGGCCCATAAGCCCGGTCACGGGGTTGCAAGGGGGACCATGACTCGCAAATATTTCGGCACCGACGGGATTCGCGGCCGGGCGAACGGCGTGATCACGCCGGAGTTGGCGCTCAAGGTCGGCCAGGCCGCCGGCCTCATCTTTCGCCGGGGCGACCATCGCCACCGCGCGCTGATCGGCAAGGACACTCGCCTCTCCGGTTACATGATCGAGACCGCGCTGGTGGCCGGCTTCACCTCGGTCGGGATGGACGTTTTGCTCACCGGCCCGATCCCGACGCCGGCGGTTGGAATGCTCACGCGCTCCATGCGCGCCGATATCGGCGTGATGATATCGGCCTCGCACAATCCTTACGACGACAACGGCATCAAGCTCTTCGGACCCGACGGTTTCAAGCTCAACGACGAGGTCGAGCACCAGATCGAGGGGCTGGTGGATTCCGAGCTGACCAAGAAGCTCGCCAAGAGCGCGGATCTCGGCCGCGCCAAGCGCATCGACGGCGTGCAGGATCGTTATATCGAGTTCGCCAAGCGCACGCTGCCGAGGAATCTTTCGCTCGGGGGGCTGCGCATCGTCGTCGATTGCGCACATGGCGCCGCCTACCGCGTGGCGCCGGAGGCGCTGCGGGAGCTCGATGCCGAGGTCATCGCCATCGGGGTCGAGCCCGACGGCTTCAATATCAATCACGAATGCGGCTCGACCGAGCCGGCGGCGCTTTGCCAGAAGGTCAAGGAAATGCGCGCCGATATCGGCATCGCGCTCGACGGCGACGCCGACCGGGTGCTGATCGCCGACGAGCGCGGCCGCATCGTCGACGGCGATCAGCTGCTGGCGGTGATCGCCGCGAGCTGGCGAGCCGACGGCCGGCTCGCCCAGCCCGGCATCGTCGCGACCGTCATGACCAATCTCGGCCTCGAACGCTATCTCGGGAGCCTGGGACTTGCGCTCGTGCGCACTCCGGTCGGCGACCGCTATGTGCTCGAGCACATGCGCAGCCACGACTACAATGTCGGCGGCGAGCCGTCGGGCCACATTATTCTGTCGGACTACACGACGACCGGCGACGGGTTGCTCGCGGCCCTCCAGGTGCTGGCGGTGGTCAAGAAACAAGAGCAGCCGGTGTCGAAGGTCTGTCATCGCTTCGATCCGCTGCCGCAGGTGCTCAAGAACGTGCGCTACAAGAGCGGCAAGCCGCTCGAGAACGCCGACGTGCGCACCGCCATCAAGGATGCGGAAGCCCGCCTCGACGGTCATGGCCGGCTGATCGTGCGCCCATCCGGGACCGAGCCGGTCATCCGGGTCATGGGGGAGGGCGACGACAAGGTCCTGGTCGAGGAGATCGTCGACGGCGTGGTCGACGCGCTCACCGGCGCCGGCTGAGGCGGTTGCACCCCCGCCGGGCCGGCCTTCCCCTGCCAGATTGGAATACCTATAAAAACCGCGTTTTGGTTTTGCCTGCCCGGCCCTGCTCATGTATCGATAGTTGCATAAGGAACTAAAAACCGGCTGGGAACCCCGGATTTCCATGATCGTCTGTTCTTGCAACGTGCTGAGCGACCAAGATGTGCGCACGGCGCTCAGCGCCGGACAAACGCCGCGCACGACCGGCCAAGTCTATGGCTGCCTCGGCTGCAGTCCCCAATGCGGCCGATGCGCCCGCACCATTCGCCGGATCATGGACGAGGCGATCGCCGGGGCCTGCCGCACCGGGTGCTGTCAGGGCGGCCAGCACCACGCCTGATCGACGCCTGCCAGCGGTCCGACGACTGCCTTTGCGCTTGTCGCGCCAAGCATTTTGCGCAAGGTTGGAGCCGTTCCAAAATTTGCGGTCGGCGAATCGCGGCCAATCCGGCGAGGGACGCGGACCATGCAGGGCGACGCAAGAGTCATCGAATATCTCAACCGCGGGCTGCGGCACGAGCTCGCCGCCATCAACCAATATTGGCTGCATTACCGCCTCCTGGACAATTGGGGCTATCGCGCGCTCGCCAAGAAATGGCGCAAGGAATCGATCGAGGAGATGGAACACGCGGACAAGATCGTGGAGCGGATCATCTTCCTCGACGGGTTTCCCAACATGCAGGTGATCGACCCGCTTCACATCGGCCAGAACGTCCGGGAGGTGCTCGATTGCGACCTCGCGCTGGAAATGTCGGCGCGCGCGCTTTACCAGGAAGCCGCCACGCACTGCCACGCGGTCAAGGACTACGTCACCCGCGATCTGTTCGAAGAGCTCATGCACGACGAGGAAGAGCACATCGATTATCTCGAGACGCAGCTCGACCTCGTCGCCAAGCTCGGTCTCGAGCTCTACGCCCAGCACCACATCGGGAAAGTCGACGACGGGGATTGAGCATCGGCGCTCGGCGCTCGCAAGCGCCTCGGCCTCGAGCGAAAGCGGATCTGCGGCTCCCGGCGCCCAGTTCGCCCAAGTGCTAACCGGACGTTAATCTTGCCGCTGCCCGCCTCGCGGGCGGACGTCCCCGCGATGCCAGCAACGATTTGTCTATCACTCCTTTCTAACATTGGCCCTCGAGTGGAGCGAAACGTCGAGCTTCGCGGAGATACCGTCCATCAATCACGATGTCCCCTTGCTCGTGACGCCGCGCCATCGACGAAACTGGAAAAACTTCGCGTGGCGGGCGCGGGGTTCGGTCGGGGCCCCTGTCGCTGTCGGGAAATGCCATAGATGAGCGACGCGGCGACTTATCTGGTGGACGGCAAGCGCCTGTCGGCCGATCAATGTCGTACGCTGTTCGCCGGAACATCCTTATTGGACCGCCAGATCAAGGTACTGGAGCGCATCGAGGGCGAGACCATCGTCGACGTCGGTTGTTACATCGGCACCTTCGTGCGCGAAGCCAGTCGCCGTTTTCCCGACAGGACGGTGATCGGTATCGATTATTCGGAGGACAATATCCGTATCGCCCAGCTGCTCTATCCGGACCTGCGAGATCGCTTTCGACGGATGAGCATTTATCGTCTCGAAATGGCCGACGCCAGCATCGATTGCGTCACGCTGCAGGAGGTGCTCGAGCACCTGGAGGGGGCGGCCCTGGCAATCAAGGAGGTGAACCGCGTTCTCAAGCAGGGCGGTGTGCTCGTCGTCAGCGTGCCGAATCCATTTTATGTGTGGCGCATAGCCACCTTCGTCGGTTCCGAGATCAACAATGCATTCCGCCGTTGGCGCGGTCGAGCGACACGGCTGGGCGTGGAAGTGCTGTCCGAAGACATCGAATGGGATCGCCATATCTACGCCTGGACGCCCCAGACTTTGCTGACGCTCCTCAAGAAAAATGGTTTCGACTACGTCGACCATTGTTACGAGAATAGGGCGCCCGATCGATTTCGACGCTGGTTTCTGGCCGTGCTGCCGTTCCTCGGGCCGACCCAGATATTGAAGGTCCGCAAGGTGGCAGCGGCACGCTCTGATCTTGTCTGAGTTCCTCCGGTAGCGACCGTAATTCACGCTCGCGGACGGCGCGGCAAGATCCCGCGTCTGCTTCGTGCCTTTGAAAAGGGATTGCTCGATCCCTGCGCGCGAGCAGGGCGGCGACGCGTGAACCCAAGACCACGTCGCGAAAGCCGACGACGGGGATTGACCATCGTCGCGGTCGCAACCGTCTGCGCTGCTCGTCGAGCGTGGGCCTTGCGAATCACCGAAAATCCTAACCGAAGGTTAATGGCATGAGCGCAATGCGGGGCCCGCGTCAGATCGATCGGCGAGCTCGTGCGCGGCAAAACGTAAAGAATCGCGGTTAAAAAGTAAGGTTAAGTCCTATTTAACGGTTCGCTGCCATTCTCGGCTTCGTTGGGTTGATCCTGTGGGCTCGTCGGGCCCTTGCTGGACGAAAGGACGAAGTCATGGTTCGTGCGAACATCTTTGGTCTCGCGGGCGCGGCCGCACTGCTCAGCACGGCGGCGCTCGCTGCCGATCTGCCTCCTCCGCTGCCTCCGCCCATGTATCAGCCGCCGCCGGTGGCGGTCGAATCCGGATGGTATCTGCGTGGCTTTCTCGGGATGAGCAATCAATTCCTGGACCGCGTATCGCATCCGGATTTTCTCACCGCTCAGCAGTTCACCTTCCTCGACAAGGGCGGCTTCGACAGCGCGCCGTTTGGCGGCGGCGGCGTCGGCTTCCAATGGAACAACTGGCTGCGCGTCGACGCGACCGTCGAATTTCGTGGCAAGGCCCAATTCCATGAGCTCGACCGGTTCTTCAACCCGTTCTTCTTCGCCGGGCCTGCCTTCAACACCAACCAAGAGATGGCCACGAAGTCGGAATTGGTCGCCCTGGTCAACGCCTTCATCGATCTCGGGACCTGGTGGTGCGTCACGCCGTTCGTCGGAGCGGGCGTCGGCGTCACGCGCACCCGGATCGATCACTTCCGCGACATCAACGTGATTGCCGCCGGCGGCGGCTGGGCCGATACCGCAACCCAGACCAGCTTGGCCTGGGCGCTGCACGCGGGCGCCGCCTACAAGGTCACGCCCAACTTCGTGGTCGAATTCTCCTACCGCTATCTGAACCTGGGCGATGCCCAGAGCGGCACGCTGGTCAATCTCGATCCGACCGTCTTGCCCCCTACGCTGGCGCCGGTCACGTTCCACAATATCCAGTCGCACGACTTCATGCTGGGCTTTCGCTGGTTGTTGCAGGCGCCGGAGCCGGCCCCGGCACCTTATCCGATCATGCGCAAGGGCTGAGCGGCGAGCGCATCGGACGGTAACGAAGGTAAACGGCGCGGGATGGTCCCGCGCCGTTTTCGTTCGCGCCGGCGCCGGCGAGCTAACCGCTCATTAAGGTTAATCATTCATGATCGACGGTGCGTCCGAAACGAATCCAAGGGGCTGCCATGCGTCGCCTGCTCGCTGTTCTTGGTCTGATCGGCGTGACCGCCAACGCATTCGCCGGCGATCTGCCGACCTTGCGCGGGTCGGAGGTCTTCCAGCCGGTCGCCCCCGCGTGCTGCCAGCGCTGGGGCGGCCTCTATTTCGGCGGACAGCTCGGCATCGGCGTCGCCAGCATGGATTTTTCCGGGGCGACCCAGGACCTCATCGCGCACGTGCTGCGCAACACCCAGCTCCAAGTTGAGCAGTCTCCCTCGACGTGGCAAGTGCTGGGCAAGGTGGATAAGACAGGTTCGAGCTTTGGCGGTTTCGTCGGCTTCAACAACGCTTGGGAAAGCCTCATCCTCGGGGTCGAGTTCAACTACAGTCGTACCAACCATTCGACCGACGCCCCGGTCTTTCCGATCACGCGCGTTGTCGGGGTCGGGTCGAACACGGACACGACGACGATCACCGGCGCTGCGTCGATGAGCATCATCGATGTCGCCACGCTGCGGGCGCGCGCGGGCTACGAGGTCGGCAACTTTCTGCCGTTCTTCATGATCGGGGTTGCGGCCGGACGCGCCGACGTCGCCCGCTCGGCAACCGCCATCGTGACGGAGGCTCCGCCCAACGCTCCCCCGGCTACGTTCGTCTTCTCGGAGGCCAACACAAAACAGGGCGCCTTCATCTTCGGCTGGGCGTTGGGCGGCGGTATCGACGCCATGATCCTGCCGAACGTTTTCCTGCGCGGCGAATATGAATTCGTGGCGTTCTCGCCGATCTTCGGCATCAAGGCCTCGATCAACACCGCCCGGGTGGGACTCGGCGTCAAGTTCTGACCGGGACCGGCACGGCCGACGATCGCGTTCGCCGTACTCCGTAGCAGCTCCGCCTCAGCTCCGCCCCGTCTTGCTTGACGGGGCCTCTCTCCTTCCTTATGTCCGAGCGCGGGACACCCCTCCCCACCGAGGGGCGGCTATCTGGAAGGGTAGACCATGAGCCAAGCCATGCCCGGCGTGCGGCCGACCGTTCCGCACTTCTCGTCCGGCCCTTGCGCCAAGCGCCCCGGCTGGAGCCTCTCAGCCCTCACCGACGCGGTTCTCGGACGCTCGCATCGATCGAAGATCGGCAAGGCGAAGCTCAAGCGCGCCATCGATCTCACCCGCGAGGTGCTCGAAGTCCCCGCCGATTATCCGATCGGCATCGTGCCGGCCTCCGACACCGGCGCCGTCGAGATGGCGCTGTGGTCGCTCCTCGGCGCGCGACCGGTCACCATGCTCGCCTGGGAATCGTTCGGCGAAGGCTGGGTGACCGACGTGGTGAAGGAGCTCAAGCTCGAGAACGTGACGGTGCTCAGGGCCGGCTACGGCGCGCTTCCGGACCTCGCCAAGGTCGATCCGGCTTCCGACGTGGTGTTCACCTGGAACGGCACCACGTCGGGCGTACGGGTGCCGAACGCCGATTGGATCGCAGCCGATCGTGCCGGTCTCACCATTTGCGACGCCACCTCCGCCTGCTTCGCGCAGCCGCTCGATTGGCCGAAGCTCGACGTCGTCACCTTCTCCTGGCAGAAGGCGCTCGGCGGCGAGGCGGGGCACGGCGTGCTGATCCTGTCGCCGCGCGCGGTCAAACGTCTCGAAAGCTACACGCCGCCCTGGCCGCTGCCGAAAATCTTCCGGCTGACCAAGGGCAACAAGCTCAACCACGGCATTTTCGCCGGCGAGACCATCAATACCCCGTCGATGCTGTGCGTCGAGGATTATCTCGACGCGCTCGCCTGGGCGAAATCGATCGGCGGGCTCAAGGCGCTCGTCGCGCGCGCCGACGCCAATGCCGCCGCGATCGCCGATTGGGTGGCCGCTACCCCGTGGATCGACTTTCTCGCCGAGGACCCGGTGATCCGCTCCAACACCTCGGTCTGCCTGAAGGTGGTCGATCCCGCGGTCGGCAGGCTTTCCGCCGAGGCCCAGGCCTCGTTCGTCAAGGGCATGGCCGCGGCAGTGGAGAAGGAACGCATCGCCTACGACATCGATGCCTACCGCGATGCGCCGCCCGGCCTGCGCATCTGGTGCGGCTCCACCGTCGAGCGCGCCGATGTCGAGGCGCTTACGCTCTGGCTCGACTGGGCATTTGCCAGGAGCAAGGACGCGCTGCCGAAGGCGGCGTGAGCCGATGTCCTCGGATCCTCTCATCGAAAAGCTCGCGGACTTCGTCCGCGGCGTGGGCATCGACGTCCATGCGGCGAGGCTGTCCGAGCCGACGTTCTTGCCCGGCCTCGACATTCGAAGTGGAGCGGTGTTGGTCGACGAGCGTCGGCTGACCTATCCGGGCGACATCCTGCACGAGGCCGGCCATATCGCGGTGACCGATCCGGCCGTGCGGAAGGAGCCCAAGCTTTCGCCCGACGGCGGCGACGAGATGGCGGCCATTGCCTGGTCCTATGCGGCGGCTCGTTGGCTCGGGATCGCGGTCGAGATCGTCTTCCATCCGGGCGGCTACAAGGGCTCCTCGCCAGCCCTGATCGAGAACTTCGGCGAGGGCCGGTACATCGGCGTTCCGCTGCTGCAACTTTACGGCATGACGGTCGAGCCTCGTTTTGCCGCCGCCCGCGGCGTCGATCCCTTTCCACACATGCTGCGGTGGCTGCGTTGACGCGAGCCCCCGCGACAGCCGGAATTTGAGGACCGGCCCGCGCAAACCGCTCGCACCCGAGCCGCACCGTGAGATCGAACAACGACGAAAGACCACAGGATCCCGCCATGGCCCCGCGTGTTCTCATCTCCGACGCTCTTTCTCCCGCGGCCGTGCAGATCTTCAGGGACCGCGGCGTCGAGGTCGACTTCCAGCCGAAGCTCGGCGCCGACAAGGAGAAGCTCGCCGCGGCGATCGGCGATTTCGACGGGCTAGCCGTCCGCTCGGCCACCAAGGTCACGTCCAAGATCCTGGACAAGGCGAAAGGACTCAAGGTGATCGGACGCGCCGGTATCGGCGTCGACAACGTCGACATCCCGGCGGCGACCGCCAAGGGCATCATCGTGATGAACACCCCCTTCGGCAATTCGATCACCACGGCCGAGCACGCAGTCTCGCTCATGCTGGCGCTGGCGCGGCAGATTCCGCAGGCGGATGCCTCCACCCAGTCCGGCAAGTGGGAGAAGAACCGCTTCATGGGAGTCGAGATCACCAGCAAGACGCTCGGCATTGTCGGCTGCGGCAATATCGGCTCCATCGTGGCCGATCGCGCCCACGGTCTGCGCATGAAGGTGATCGCCTATGATCCGTTCCTGTCGCCGGAGCGCGCGCGCGATCTCGGCGTCGAGAAGGTGGAGCTGGCGGAGCTCTTCAAGCGCGCCGATTTCGTCACCCTGCACACGCCGCTCACGGAGAAGACCAAGAACATCATCGACGCCAAGGCGCTCGCCGCGATGAAGAAAGGCGTTCGCATCGTCAATTGCGCGCGCGGCGGGCTGGTGGACGAGCGGGCGTTGCGCGCCGCGCTCGATTCCGGCCACGTCGCCGGCGCCGCCTTCGACGTGTTCACCGAGGAGCCGGCGACCGCCAATCCGTTGTTCGGTCACCCCAACGTCGTGTGCACGCCGCATCTCGGCGCCGCCACCACCGAAGCGCAGGAGAACGTCGCGCTGCAGATCGCCGAGCAGATGTCGGACTATCTGTTGCGCGGGGCAATCTCGAACGCCGTCAACTTCCCGTCGATCACCGCCGAGGAGGCGCCGCGGCTGCGACCCTTCGTCGAGCTTGCGGAGAAGCTCGGCTCGTTCGCCGGGCAGTTGACCGAGACCGGCGTCAACAAGGTGCAGCTCTCCTACGAGGGCGTGGTCGCCGGCATGAATACCAAGGCGCTGACCTCGGCCGCCGTCGCCGGCCTGCTGCGACCGATGTTGCAGGACGTGAACGTCGTCTCCGCGCCGATCGTCGCCAAGGAGCGCGGCATCGTCATCGAGGAGATGACGCGCGAGGGTCACAGCGACTACGAGAGCCTGATCACCGTGACGGTGGTGACCGAGCGCCAGACGCGGTCGGTCTCCGGTACGGTGTTCGCGGACGGACGGCCGCGCATCGTCAATATCAAGGGCATCCGCATGGATGCGGAGTTCGGCCCCTCGATGATCTACATCACCAATCTCGACAAGCCCGGCTTCATCGGCCGCTTCTCCTCGACGCTGGGCGAGGCCGGCATCAACATCGCGACGTTCCACGTCGGCCGCGATTTCCCCGGCGGCAACGCCATCGCCCTGATCGAGATCGACGGCGACTTGCCGCCGGCGGTGTTGGCCGCGGTCCGCGCGCTGCCGCAGGTGCAGCAGGCAAAGCCGCTGAAATTTTGAAACGTTGAGGCTGGCTGGGACCAGCCATCGGCTATACTGTACTCTGTTTTCGTTTAGGAGAGGACGCCAATGGCCCGCCCGATAGTCATCCATGCGGATTGGGATTCCGAAGCTGGAGTATGGGTGGCCACCACGCAAGACATTAGAGGGCTTGTGACCGAGGCAGAATCCATAGAAGCGTTGAGAGCCAAACTGCCGGGCATGATCGTCGATCTTCTCGAAGAGAATGGCATCTCGGATCGACCGGCTTCGATCGAAATTATTGCGCGGGCAAGCGACCGCTTGGCTGTGGTCTGCCGGCCGAAGGCCTTTTAGGCGACGACAATGGCGATGCCCCGGCGGCATCGCCATTGTCTTGATCGACATCGACGGCGACTTGCCGCCGGCGGTGCTGGCCGCGGTCCGTGCGTTGCCGCAGGTGCAACAGGCGAAGCCGCTGAAATTTTAGCTTGGCCGGTACGACTAGCCGGCGGAGGCCCTCAGTTCGTGAACGAACTCGCGGGCGGAACCGTTCGGCGCCCGCACGCTCGCCGCCTCCGCGGCGGCGACTTCGAGGAGATAGGCAAGATCGTCCAGCTCGACATTGCGGCACATCTTGCCGAGCTCCCTCGTCATCGTGGCGGCGTAATTGGCGACTTGCGTCTGGTATTCCATGACTCCCTCCAGAGTTGCCACAACCTCAACGCCGCAAGGATGCGAGCGAAGTCGCTCGGGCAATGTGAGGTAGTTCACACCGCCGGCGGTTTCTTTGCACCGGCGCCCGACGCGGCACCGCACTCGGCCGCTGGCGATCGTCGCGCGGAGAAGGGGAACGTCGCCGCGATCTTGCCGCGAGATCGCCTTGGAGAGAGCGGAATCATCCGCTGTGGTAAGCGCGGCGCGACGGCAAGGGGTGAATAAGACCCGCAGAATCAGGCAGTTGGCCCGCGAACGACCTCTCCGTCGCGGGCCTGTTGGCTTGCCTGCGCGGGCATGATCCCTTATCCCGTTGCAGACCGAACGCCGGCGAGCTGCTTGTGCCAGCAGCCGGCGAGCGGAGGAAAGGCGCCTCATGGCCAATGTGGTCGTGGTCGGTTCCCAATGGGGGGACGAGGGGAAAGGGAAAATCGTCGACTGGCTGTCCGAGCAAGCCGATGTCGTCGTCCGTTTCCAGGGTGGGCATAATGCGGGTCACACGCTGGTCATCGACGGAATCACCTACAAGCTGTCGCTCTTGCCCTCGGGCGTGGTGCGGCCAGGGAAGCTGTCCGTGATCGGCAACGGCGTCGTGATCGACCCGCGCGCGCTGCTCGAGGAAATCGACCGGCTCGAGGGGCAGGGGATCACCATCACGCCCGAGAGCCTGCGGATCGCCGAGAACGCCACGCTCATCCTGCCGCTTCACCAGGAGCTCGACGCCATTCGCGAATCCGCAAGCCCGCTCACGCGCGTCGGCACCACCCGGCGCGGCATCGGCCCGGCCTATGAGGACAAGGTGGGCCGGCGCGCCATCCGCGTCATGGACCTTGCCGACCCGCTGGCGCTCGGCCGCAAGATCGAGCGGTTGTTGGCGCACCACAATGCCTTGCGACGCGGGCTGGGGCTGCCGCCGGTCGGCGTCGACCTGGTCCAGGAGCAGCTGGCGGGCGTGGCGCCCCGCGTCCTGCCCTACGTGGATTCGGTATGGTCGCTGCTCGACCAGAAGCGCCGCGAGGGCAAGCGCATCCTGTTCGAGGGCGCGCAGGGCGCGCTGCTCGACATCGATCACGGCACCTATCCGTTCGTGACCTCCTCGAACACGGTGGCGGCGCAGGCCGCCACCGGCTCGGGCGTGGGCCCTGCGGCAATCGGCTACGTGCTGGGCATCTGCAAGGCCTATACGACCCGGGTGGGAGAGGGACCGTTCCCGACCGAGCAGACCAACGAGATCGGCCGGCTGCTCGGCGAGCGCGGCCGCGAATTCGGGACCGTGACCGGCCGCCCGCGGCGCTGCGGCTGGTTCGATGCCGTGCTCGTGCGCCAGACCGTTCGCACCAGCGGGATCAGCGGTCTGGCGCTGACCAAGCTCGACATCCTGGACGGGTTGCCGGAGCTCAAGGTCTGCGTGGGATACCGCCTGGAGGGCAGCGAAATCGACTATCTTCCGGCCGGTGAGCACGCCCAGGCGGTGGTCGAGCCGATCTACGAGACGATCGAGGGCTGGAGTGCCGGAACCGCCCGGGCGCGCTCCTGGGCGGAGCTGCCGGCGCAGGCGGTCAAATACGTGCGCCGGGTCGAGGAGCTGGTAGGCTGCCCGGTCGCCCTGCTGTCGACCAGTCCCGAGCGCGAGGACACGATCCTGATGCACAATCCGTTCGAGAACTGAATCCAGCGGAATTCCGCGGAAGGAACGAGTAAGCTCAACTCCGATGGCCGACTATTACCCGCTCATTTCCCGCGCCGTCGCCGGTCTCGAGAAGAACAATGGCGAGAATCGCCGCGCGCTCTATGAGCGCGCGCGCGCGGCGCTGCTCGCGCAGCTGCGCGGGGTGACGCCGGCACTCAACGAATCGGACATCACCCGCGAGCGCCTCGCGCTCGAGGAATCGATCCGCAAGGTGGAGGCGGAGGCGGCGCGCCAATTCGTCGAGCCGTCGCGCCAGCCGCCGCCGCCCAAGATCCGCCCGGCCGAGCCCCGCCGCGCCGAGGAGCGGCGCTGGGAGGAGGTCGAGCCGTCGGCGCCGCCGCCGCGGCGCTACGTCAATCCGCCGTCCCAAGTCGCGCCGGACAATCCGCCCGCCGCCCGCCAGGATACGGCGCGACGGCTGCGGCCGTCGCAGCCGATACTGCCGGATGCGCGGCAGTCTGATTCGATCTTCGACCGGCCGCTTCCGTCCGAGCCGCAGCCGCAGCAGCAGCCGCCGCCGCCGCAGCCGCCGACATCGCCGCCGCCGCAGCGCCATCCGCTGCGCCGGCCGGCCGGCGAGCGGCGCCCGCTTTCCGACTCCGGCTTGAAGGATTTCCGCAACGTCATCTCCGAGGCGAACGAGCTCGGCGGCGCGTCGGCGCGGGCTGAAAAGTCAGCGCGCGAAGCCTACGCCGCGGTTCCCCCCACCGACCTCGATCGTCCGCCACGCTCCTTCGACCGGTCGCAATATGACCGCGGCGAGCCGCGGATGTTCGACCCGCAGGCGCAGCGCGACCGGATGTTCGAGCCGCCGCCGCAGGAGGAGCCGCGTCCGCACGAGGATTTCTCCGAGCCGATGCTGGAATCCTCCTTCGTCCTCGACGATGCGCGGCCGGCTCCGTCCAAGGGGCGGCGCGGCCCGCCGCCGCCAGTCGAGGACGAGGACGAGATCGAGGTCGAGGAGCCCTTGATCAGGTCGCGGTACGAGCGACGCGCCGTCGCCGTATCGGGCCTCGTCGCCGCCGCCGTGATCATCGCCGTCGGCGGAGTGCTGGTGTGGCAGTGGCCCAATATGGTTGCGCTCTACCGCAGCTTCCGCGCCGCCCCGAGCGAGGTCGCGCGCGAAACGTCGCCGACCACCACGCCCAAGAAGAACCAGGAGCGGATCGAGCCCGGCAGCGCGCAGACCCCGACCCCCGCTCCCCCCGGCACGCAAGCCGGCGCCGCGGCGGTGGCGCAAAAGGTCGTGCTCTACGAGGAGGATCCCGACGATCCCAACGGCAAGCGCTTCGTCGGGTCGGCGATCTGGCGGACCGAGACGGTGACGCCGGGTCCGGGACAGCCGCCCGAGCTTGCGGTCCGCGCCGACGTGGAAGTGCCCGAGCGCAAGCTCGCGATGACCTGGTCGCTGCGCCGCAACACCGACAAGGGGCTGCCGGCCACCCATACCGTCGAGATCATGTTCAAGCTGCCGGCGGATTTCCCGTCCGGCGGCATTTCCAATGTTCCCGGCATCCTGATGAAGCAGGCCGAGCAGACCCGCGGCGTGCCGCTCGCCGGGCTCGCGGTCAAGGTGACGCCCGGCTTCTACCTGATCGGCCTGTCCAATCTCGACACCGACAAGGACCGCAATCTGCAATTGCTCAAGGAGCGCGGCTGGTTCGACATCCCGGTGGTCTACAACAACAACCGCCGCGCCATCCTCGCGATGGAAAAAGGCACGCCGGGCGAGCGCGCCTTCGCCGAGGCCTTCAAGGCCTGGAAGCAGTAGCCGGGAAGATCAATGCGCCGAGAGAGCCGGCGCGGCCGGGCGGGTTTCCATCGCCGCCACCCGGCTCTTGACCGCGCGCTGCACCTTCTCGAACGCGCGCACCTCGATCTGCCGCACGCGCTCGCGCGACACGCCGAATTCGGCGGCCAAGTCCTCGAGCGTGATCGGGTCGTCGGCCAGCCGCCGCGCCTCGAAAATTCGCCGCTCGCGCTCGTTGAGCACGGTGAGGGCCTCGCCCAGCGCCTTGCGTCGGTTGTCCGATTCCTCGCTCTCCGCCAACCGGCTCTCCTGGTCGGCGGCGTCGTCGACCAGCCAGTCCTGCCACTCGCCGGAATCGCCGTCCTCGCGGATCGTGGCATTGAGCGACACGTCGCCGCCGAGCCGGCGGTTCATGTCGACCACGTCCTGGTCGGTGACGCCGAGGCGCTTGGCGATCAGCTTGACCTGGTCGGGACGCAGGTCGCCCTCTTCCAGCGCCGAGATCTTGCTCTTGGCCTTGCGCAGATTGAAGAACAGCTTCTTCTGGTTGGCGGTGGTGCCCATCTTCACCAGCGACCACGAGCGCAGGATGTATTCCTGGATCGCCGCCTTGATCCACCACATGGCGTAGGTGGCGAGCCGAAAGCCCTTCTCCGGCTCGAAGCGCTTGACCGCCTGCATCAGCCCGACATTGCCCTCCGAGATCACCTCGGAGATCGGCAGCCCATAGCCGCGATATCCCATGGCGATCTTGGCGACCAGGCGCAAATGGCTGGTGACGAGCTTGTGCGCCGCGTCGCGGTCGCCATGCTCGCGCCAGCGCTTGGCCAGCATGTATTCCTGCTGCGGTTCCAGCATCGGGAACCGCCGGATCTCCTCGAGATACCGGGTTAGGCCGGATTCGGCTGTCGGAATCGGCAATGCTGCAGTGCGGGCCATACGAGCGCCCTCCAAAGTTTGCCCCCGGGTCGACCGGCAGGCGGAGCACACCGCCGCTCCCCGAGCCAACGGTGCTGGTCCTTGCTGCGACGGCGAAGCCTGATCGCAGGCGCAACATTACAGGACAAACAGGGTCGAAAGAAAGTGAACTCGGCGTCACGTCGCCGTGACCCCCGCGTGTGCGCCCAAGTCCTTGATTGACCGAAGCTTTCGCGATCAACCCGGCGTGCCCTGTGCACCGAGGCTGTGGCGTAAACGAAGGAGATCGTCCGGCAGTTCCGAGCGGAACTCCAGATTCTTGGCCCCCGAGGGGTGTTCGATAGCGAGTAGATAGGCATGCAAGGCCTGTCTGCCAAGGGCTTCCAGCGCCGCCCGTGCCTTCGGTCCGAGGCGATTCGCCTTGGTCTTGAAGCCCGGCCCGTAAACCTCGTCGCCCAGAAGCGGGTGGCTGATGGCGGCAAGATGGACGCGGATTTGGTGGGTACGGCCGGTCTCGAGCCGGCAGGCCAGGAGGCTCGCGACCGGCGTGCCGTCGGGACCGGCATACCGTTCCAGCACTTCCCAGTGGGTGATGGCTTCGCGGCCGCCTTCCCGCACCGCCATCTTGTCGCGGGCGCGCGGATGGCGGTCGATCGGCCGGTCGATGGTGCCGCGCGGCCGATCCGGGACGCCCCAGACGAACGCCAGATAGCCCCGGCGGAGTGGGCCGCTGCGGCCATGGTCGGCGAACTGGCGGGCGAGCGCGCGGTGGGCGTGGTCGGTCTTGGCGACCACGATCAGGCCGCTGGTGTCCTTGTCGAGCCGATGCACGATGCCGGGTCGCCGCGCGCCGCCGATGCCGGAGAGGCTGTCGCCGCAATGGGCGACGAGCGCGTTGACCAGGGTGCCGGTCCAATTGCCGGCGGCGGGATGCACGACCAGTCCGGCCGGCTTGTCGACGACGATGAGCTCGTCGTCCTCGTACACGACGTCGAGCGCGATCGGCTCCGCGGCGATCGCGACCTCCGCGGGGGGCGGAAGATCGAGCCTGATCGTCCCGCCGGCGTTGACGCGGTGGCCGGGATCGCGGATCGTGGCGCCGTCGATCGCGACGCGTCCCGCCAGGATCAGCGCCTTGTGGCGCGAGCGCGACAGCTCGGTCATGCGCGCAGCCAGCACGCGGTCGAGCCGTTCGCCCGCCTCCGCGGCGGCGACCACCAGTTTCTCGCTGCGTTCCGGCGTCATGAGCGATCCATCGGCGGACGACGAACAGCCCCTCGATCCCGCGGCCGCGCGCATCGTGGCAAGGGTGCGGTGGCTGATGCTGATCGCCGGGATCACCACCGTGGTGGCGCTCGCCGCGGTGATCGGCGTCATCGGCTATCGCGTTTTCAGGGCCGATGGAAGCACTGGCGCGCCGGTCGACGTCACCGCGCTGCTGCCGAAAGGCGCGCGCGTCGTCGCGACGGCGGTGGCGCAGGACCGCATCGCGGTGACCATAGAGGTCGGCGGCGCCGTCGAGATCCGCACCTTCGAGGCGAAGACGCTCAGGCCGGCCGGCCGGCTGCGGTTCGCGACCGAGCCGTGAGAAGTGCATGATCGGAAAAGCCTTCCCCGGACGCGATGACCATCCGCTGTCATGCCCCGCGCAGGCGGGCATCCAGTAACCCCAGGAGCGAGCGGTTGAGCCGAACGAGCCCTATAACGGCGGTTCGGGGGTTACTGGATCGTCCGCATGCGCGGACGATGACAGCTGAGAATGTGCCTTGATCGAACGCGCCCCGGCGTGACAGGGTGCCCGTGCTTCCCTGCCGCATGCCGCCCGCCCGCGGCGAGACCGGCCTCATGGAGTTCGGCTGCGCCGTTTCCATTAAGCGCCCGTTCAGAGGTCGCGGCGCATAGCCGAATCATCGTCATGAACGAGTTCGTCGCGTCGCCGCCCGCCCCCGTCGCATCTGCCGGCCGGATCACCTTTTCCGGCGCGCGGGGCGATTTCCGCCGCCTGGTGATGCGCGGAGCGCTGCTCGAGCTCGTCACCGTCGGCTTCTACCGCTTCTGGCTCGCGACCGACATGCGCCGGCACTTGTGGTCGAGCACCTCGGTCGCCGGCGATGCGCTCGAATACACCGGCACTGCCAAGGAGCTGCTGATCGGCTTCCTGTTCGCCTTGGCCATCCTGGTCCCGATCTATCTCGTCTATCTTTTCATCGGTCTCGAGGCCGAGCGGCTGAAGGCGTTCGCCAGCATCCCGCTGCTTCTCTTCTACTACCTGTTCGCCCAGTTCGCGATCTATCGCGCGCGCCGCTATCGGCTCACGCGCACTGTCTGGCGCGGCGTGCGCTTCTGGATGACCGGCTCGGGCTGGTCGTATGCGTGGCGGTCGTCGCTGTGGACGCTGCTGGTTTTCCTCACGGTCGGTCTCGCGCTGCCCTGGCGGGCGGCGGCGCTCGAGCGGTTCAAGATGCGCCACAGCTTCTACGGCGACCTTCCCGGGCGCTTCGACGGCACCGGCTGGGACTTCTTCAAGCGCGGCTGGTGGCTTTGGCTGCTCGCCGTGCTGCTCGCGCCGATCCTTCTGATCGCATGGCCTTTCATCTACGCGCCGTTCAAGGCCGTGGAGTGGCGCTGGTGGGTCTGCGGGATTCGCTTCGGCGACGTCGCGTTCAAGTCGGAGCTGCCCCGCGGCGCGCTGATCGGCCTCTACTGGAAAGTGGTCGGCTGGAGCCTGCTCCTGCTCCTCGCCTTGTCGATCTGGATCGCGGCCGTGGTCGCCGTTCCCATGACCATCGCCGGGGTCGCCGACTGGGACGCGCAGGACGTCGCCCGCGCGTTGCAGCATCCCGCGGTCCTGGCCGCGACCGGGCTCGGCTATGTGGTGGCCGCGCTAGCGATAGGCGCGGTGCTGCGCATCTACCTGCTGCGCGATCTTTGGGGGCGGGTCGCCGACACCGCGACGGTCTACAATCTGGCGGCTGCGGACAACGTCTCGGCGCGCGGCCAGCTGGTGAGCGCCCTCGGCGAAGGCTTTGCCGACAGCCTCGACGTCGCCGGCTTCTAGCGCTTGGTGCGATGAGGCACAAAATCGTCACGTCGCATGACCCCCAACCCCTCCCCTACAAGGGTAGGGGAATCGCACATGAGTAGAACTCTATTGCGCTAGAAGAAAAAGTTGATTCTGAAGAAGGCTTTCCTGATTCGGGAGAGCCTCGATGGAAACACTCATTTCGATTTTCCGTGAAGTTCGCGACCCGCGCGAGGCGCTCGTCGACACCTGGCCCTACGACCAGATCCGCCGCGTCGACGGCCCGCCGGCGCTCCTCCGCCTGAGCTGCGCCACCGCCTTGCCGCTCGCGCGCCTCGAGATCGCCGACGCGGCGACGGCGCAGGCCCTGCTCCCGCGCTGTCCCGCGCTCGACCTCGGCCGCGGCGGCGCCGCCCAGACCTGGCGGATCGTGGTCTGGTCGATGGCCGCGGTCTGCTCGATCCTGGCGGTGACCTTTCTCGGCATCCCTCTGCTCGCCGATCGCCTGGCGCCGCTGGTTCCGTTCTCGGTCGAGAAACGGATCGGCGAGGCGGTCGACCAGCAGATCCGCGCGCTCGTCGGCGGCAAGGTCTGCGAGGACGCCGCGGGTCGTGCCGCCTTCGCGACGCTCATGGAGAAGCTTGCGCGCGCGGGCGACATCGAGATCGCGCTCGATGCGGAGGTGCTGTCCACTCCGGTGCCGAACGCCTTCGCCCTGCCGGGCGGCAGGGTCTATTTGCTGGACGGCCTCCTGCAGCCGGCGCGCAATCCGGACGAGATCGCCGGCGTGCTCGCGCACGAGCTCGGGCATGTGCAGCATCACGACAACATGCGCCGGCTGATCCAGACCGGCGGCACCTCGTTTTTCGTCGGCCTTCTGCTCGGCGACGTGGCCGGCAGCGGCGCCGTGATCTTCGCCGCGCGATCGCTGATCGATGCCGCCTATTCGCGCGACGCCGAGCAGCGCGCCGACGTGTTCGCGGTCGAGGTCATGCACCGGCTCGGCCGCTCGCCGAAGCCGATGGGCGAGCTCCTGCTGCGGGTGACCGGCGCGGAGGGGGACAAGACCGTCACGATCCTCGCCAACCATCCCTTGACCGAGGACCGTCTTGCGGCGATGACGAAGGAGGATCGTCCCAACAGCGGCGCGGAGCTGCTGTCGGCGAGCGAGTGGCGCGCGCTCAAGGGCATTTGCAAGGGGTCTTGAGGGGCACACCGCCCAAACGCCAATCGTAGCCCGGATGGAGCGCAGCGGGCCTCCCGGGGCTGAGGGTACGAGCCGCCGCCGCGGGACGCCACGCCTCGCTCCGCCAACGGGACCGTCTCCGGAGACGCCCCTCGATGAGCAAGGCTGATGCGACTTCTACACCAGGCGCGTTGAGAAGTCAAGTAAAGTATTCTTAATGTAGTAACAATTCGTGATGTAGCCAACACGTTTGGCGCCCATCCAAAGAATTCGAGATCAGGGCATAGGGGAGGATGCCATGTGTGGGCACGATCGGCCGCTTGCGCGCCGGCGTGATCGGGTCTATTCCCACGGCCTTCTCCGCCTGCTCCCTTCGTCTAGCGGCCCAGGACGTCGCCCTCTCACGGCGAAAACAGGGGTTCGAGTCCCCTAGGGAGCGCCAATGATTCCAGCAACTTAGCGATCGGCTCGTGGGTTGATCTCCACGATTGCCTATTTTTTGTCTATTATTGTCCGCCGGAATGTACACGTACCAACTGCTCTGCCGTTGCCGAGTGAACGCCACGCGCTTAGAGCAGCAGACTACGAATCTGGGGGTCGGGAGTTCGAATCTCTCCGGGCGCGCCACTAAGCATTTCTAGACAAAGCGATTTCATGGCTGACCCGCCGAGCGCAGTTATTCGGCGAGGGTCAAAATAACCGAAAACAGGGGTGCCTGGCGCCGGCCGGGCCGGTGCTCCGGGTTCGCGCATTGTTGTCGCCGCGAGAGCGACCTAGAAGTGGTGGGCGTGGATTTCAAGAAGGAAGATGGTCGGCCGCATCATGAGGGTCGCGGCGGCGCCAGTTCGAATGTATCCGGATGGAATGCACGGCATCCCTCTTCAAAAACGATTTGTCTGCTGCGTCGACATATGCAGCAAAGAACGTGAGCGGCACAGAATCCCATGGTCCTTCCGCCACTTTACAAGTACCTCGATGTAAATGGCGCGAAGCTGACGCTCGGCAACAACACGTTCAAGCATTCGAAGCCATCGGACTTCAACGATACCGAAGACCTCTCCATTCAGAGCATCTTTCCCGAGGAGACCGAGGCGGCTTTGAAGAAGCTGGAGAATGGATTTACGGACGTAATCCTCCAGCACTTGAACGATCCGCCGACCTGCAGCTCACCCATGCGAGAGAAGCTCGCCCTGATTCAGTACGGCTATCGCAATAACCCGGGCCTCGTCGAGAAGATGAAAGCAGAGCTTGCCCAGATTGGTCGTAAGCCCCTGTTCGACGTCGAGCACATGCGCGCGCGGTCGGAAGCCTTCATCAATGAGATCAACGGATTCATGCAAGGCTACCGCGTGCTCTGCGTCACGATGCACAAAAATTCCGAAAAGATGTGGTCAGACTACGCCGAGAACCACAAAGGCATCGCTCTGCGGATTGAGGGCAACGTCGCGAAGGATTCAAAATTTCAGCTCTTCCGCCCCGTTGTGTATCGCGAGAAGCGGCCTCCGCTTTACGACGATAGCCTCGACTTCATCGCGGGCAGCTTGTTTGGTGATCAGGAGGCACGACGCAGGGCGATGCTGGAGAAGATCGTCTACGCCAAGACCCTGCCGTGGCAGCACGAGGGCGAGTACCGGCTGGCGATCCCGATGCGGCAAGGCGAGCCGCCATGGAACATCCTTCCGTTTCATCGCGAGGAGATCACCGAGCTTTACCTCGGCCTCGCGATGGACGCCAAGGACAAGGAGTACATTGTCGCCAAAGCGAAGGCCCTCAATCCGAACATCGCCGTTTTCCAAGCAAAGCGTGACGCCAGAGGGGGCATTGCATTTGATGCGCACTAGCACCCAGGCGCGACCCCGCATTGGCCGACGGCAGCGGTCCGCCTAGCGCACCGGGCCGCGCGCCCGGCCTTTCACCCTCGTCCCGCAGATCCCATGGCGTCGACGATCTTCATCGTCTCAACGCTCACGCGCGTGACGCGCTTCAGCAAATCTATCACCTTCTCCTTGTGATCGGCGAAGCGATAAGTGTTAAATTTCTCGCGGATAGTCGGGTCCTTCGGCCGAGAGAATAGCTCGCGTTCGGACGGAGTGAGGGCCTCGCCCATTGTGGCGATTAGTAAGACCCGCCAGCCCTCCCATGAGAAGCCGCCATCTCGGGCATTTTGTCTCCTTCAACAAGCAGGGCTCGGGACCGGGCGGACCAGCGGGCGGTGTCTGAAAGAACACCCGCAGCGCGGCACGAGGCTTCTCCTTCGGGGACGCGCAGTGATGGCGGTGCTTGGCGGACGCCACCTTGGGCATCACGCTCCTTCAACAACTCAGGGCGCGGGACTTCGGCCCCGCGTCCACCCACGGCAAGTGCCAAATCCCGGTGATAACGACCCTAAATTGGCCGATTTCCCTCTGCGCCGGTTCCCCATGCGTTTTTGCGTCTGGGCGCTACCTTGTCGTAGGGTAGGGCTGAAAAAGGGATACGTGCCGATTTGCAGGGGGAATGGCGTACGTCAAGTCCGACCGCTGGTGTGCTTTCGGGGGCAAACCCGGAAAACATTCGCTCGTACTCGACCTTACCGCTCGTGACCCGAGGTTCCGGCGTAGTTGGGACCGGAAATAGGCGGGGCATAACGACGGTGGCCCCTGAAATGATGAATGATCGAGACCGTAGATGGCTTGCGTTGGTTGTCGGCGTCGTATTGTTTGCGGTCGGCGTGGTGATCGACGCGCGACGCCAACGCGATCTCGGGGTATTTCCGGACTTTCTGATGTTTATCGGCGGCAGCATGGTCATGTGGTTTGCGGCAAAGCTGTTCTGGACGGATGACCCACCGCAATGGTTCGGGATTTTTGTCACGTTGGGCTGGCTAATCATTCTCGCAATGTCCAGGAACCTAATACTACGCGGAGTCTTGTTGTGATGCATCTCAGTCCGCTTGAGCCGAGCATTCCCCGCGTCGGCCGGTGTCGCCCGCGTAGTTGGTTGCGGGGGCTCGCAACCATCTTGATTTGCTCCTGATCTCAACCCTAGCCCCACTATCCGATTGAATGGCATTCAAGAGGTCAGTGGAGTCGACTCCCCTTGGCTCCACCATCTTAAGGCTTCAGCATCTTAGGGGTAGCGCAGCGTGGTACCGATCCCGTGCATCCCGTTCCTGCCATCTTGAACTCTTCGCGCGCCTGTTCTCATTTTGTTCCCATGCCCTCGGCGAGGCGCATTCTTACGGCTTGGCGGGTCACCGCACGGTGCGCGGCCGGCAAGCAGGAGGGCATGAAGCGACGTCGGGAGTGCGTCTACCGCCGGGAGCTCGATCTCGAGACGTTGGTAGGGGCATCATCTTACTCGGCAGCGGGCATAAAGTCTCATGCGCCGAAGTTCGGCATGCCTAATTCGAAATCAACCAGGCCAAATCCTTGGCTCCTTGCAATTCGATCTCTTTGTCCATCACTGCATCGGTCGCAACGAGGAGCTTCGAAACAACATTGTTGCGAATAGCGATCGGATTGCGCTCGTAGCCGCCCTTCTGAAAAAAATTCGAAGTGGGCACGTGGTCCCGCCACTCTGACGGCATCGTGATAATTTCAATTCCGTTTCCATCTCCGGTGAGGTTCATCATCTCCAGCTCAGCGGCCGTTAGTACCGCGGCATAGCCCTGGCTGCGGAAGAAGACGACGGAGTCCAGGAGCTTTTGTGTTTGCAGCAACGGACCAATGTCGATGTCCAAATTCAACGCATGGATACCAAGTCCTTTCGGGGTGTTCGCCAACTTTTCGTGCTCGCTCCAGTCGTCTGGGACAGTGCGGCTGAAATCTACCATGGCTTTCAACACCAAAATCTTCTTTTTAAGCGCCTCGCGTGCTTCGCCGGTTACTCCTTCGGCCTTGGTTTGCAAAATCTCGACGAATCGATCGCCTTTCTCTGCCAGAAGCTCGACGCTGTTGGTAGCCAGCAACTGATTGTAGCCAAGAGCGGTCGAGATTGCCCGAGCACCAGGCGTCGGATGCTCCAATCCCGCCTGCACATCATACTTGCCATCGCCGCCGGACTCGAACCCGTAGATCCGGACTATTTGCTCCTTCGTAAGCCCGGCGGTTGAGGCGACCGTAGCGTATGCACGTTTGTACTCGATTTCGCTTTGAGGTCGCTGCGGAACGAACTGGAATTCCTCCTCCGCCGACCGCAGAAAGTCCTCCACAACCGGTACATATTTCTCGTAGGACGGCGGCTGCTCCCCGGCGGGCGCGGAAGGATCAACTGGTTTCGGCGGCCCGGAATAGGTTGGCGGTTGGGTTAGCACGTAATCGTCGATCGATAATGTCTGGCCGCTGCGACGTTTTGCAATGCGGGCCCGTCTCTTGTCTGCAATGGAACTCCAGTATGCTCTGGTGTCGTCCTCGTATTCCTGGCGAGCGGCGGTATACTCTTCCAATTTGCGGCGGTATTCCTCAGTGGCTGTGGCAAGCCGCGAGCGTACGGCGGTTACCGATTGCATAGGATTGCCAGAGCTAGACTCGGCTGCAAATCCCTGAGGTTGCGCCAAGAGCAGCATGGCAAGTAAGACCCCGCAGCGACTAGGAATTAGGCGGAATTGCATTTCGCCTCCGAATCCGAATGACTGCTGGATTCAAGAACGCCATATCAGGTTGACGCATTCACCGAGTGCCGTAATCTTCTCGACAAGGTCGACGATGCGACGCCGCAGCTTGGGCTCCTTGTAGCAGATCGATCCGACCACCAGAAGCGTGCGCGTTTTTCCTGTACCGAAATCACCCCGCGGCTGCAGGTGCGGCAGCTCATCACGCGTCATACAGCCATGAGATCAGAACATAGGCGGGGCAACCATGGCCGAACGGCGGACGCGTTGACGATGGCGGCAAGGGAGTTTGCGGTGTGGGACTCCAAGCTTCCTGGCATCGGCATCGCGTCCGCGTTCGCCCGCGAGCGGCGTTGTTGTCTACAGGCGGGCTCAGGGCGGCGGCGCTCAAAGTCCAGTGGGCAAAACCGCGCCAGTGGCTGCAGACGGCGGGGGAGGGTCGGCAGCGGTGCTCATGGCCCGATCCTGCGGGACACACCAGGTTGCGCGAGTCGGATTCCTGGCCAGCGATTCGGTTGCGGCGCAGTGATTCATACTCTGATTGAGGTTGCATTGACTAACGCATACAATCATAAAAGTGCCTCAGGCGGTTGCCAGTGGATCTGCACATCGGCTCGCATACGTCGACGCGATCCCCAGCCAGGTCTCTTAAGCCCTGGGGCGGAGCTACGAACGCGGCAACCTCGGACCAAAACTTGTTCTTTTAATTCAATAAGTTGCGCCTCGCTCCTCGGAGCTGGGCTGGTTCGCTCAGAGGTGGACAATCCGAATAAGGGACCTGTTTCGGACGAAATTTCGCCAAATTGACCAGTCTTACTCATCGAACTTGGGGAAGTAGGGGGCCATTCGGGGAAATCCAACATCCCAACCGTCATTCTCGCCGTCGGCGGCGTGCCGGCGCCAATGGGGACATTTGAAGGGGGACTCTGATGAAAGCGACTTGCGCTATGTTAATTGGGGCTGCGATCTTGGCGGCTGCCACGGCGACCTCGTTCGCCGGCGGCTCGGTCAGTGTGACGGGTGCTATTATCGCCAACCCGGCTGCGGGTGTGCAGCCTGCATATTTAACGGCGCCTGATCCCGGTTACATCGTCTATTCCGGCTACGCTGCCATGCTTCCCAGTCCGACCTGCTACTGGACGCGCATGCCGATTTACGACTCGGACCGTAACGTGATCGGTTGGCGGGGTCGCCCGGTTGGAGTTTGCCCGAGAGTATCAGCGCAAGCAGAATAGGGCTCAGAGCTTCGATTGAAGAGTCCGAATTTTTGCTTTCAATTCTTCTATAAGAGGCGGCCATTCGACGCTTTTGGCATCTTTCGCCGCAAGCGCCGTCACAATTTCTAAGGCCTGCTGGTAGTGCTCAAGTGCCTCGCGTGTACGTTCTTGCGCTGCCAATAGGTCACCAATCTTGATGTGGGACGTCGTAAGGTTTCTTTGCCATATTACGCTGCTTGCGTTACTCGCTGCGCTGTCGCGGGCAATCGCGTTGGCCCGCTTGTATTCCGTCAAAGCGCCTTCTCGATTATCTTGTAATATTAGAATGTTGCCGATCTTTATATAACAATCGAAGACATTGCGATCGTAACGTGGCCGTAATTCATCCAGAATTACTATGGCGTCGCGATAGAGCTTCACCGCCTCATTGAGATTTTGCTTCTGCTCTCCAAGCAAATCTGCAATCGATATGGCCGCCGTGGCGAGATTATTCTGCCGGTTTGGGTTGGCCGGATCCTTGGCAGCAAGCCTCTGTCGGAGTGTGTACGCCATCCGGTTTCTTTCAAGCGCACCCGACAAATCGCCGCGTCGTCTAAGAACTGTGCCCATCTCGGTGTAGAAGGAAGCGAGAGAGTACTGCCAGGTAGCATTGGCAGGATCCTTATCGAGCAGGCCCTCTTGAATCCCAATGGCAAGCGTGTACTCGGCCAAGGCGGCGTCGAGGTCCGCCCGCTGCACGTGCACGACCGCGATGTCATGATGATTGCCTGCCACGTTGGACTGTACGACACCATCATTAGGGTCTGCTTGCGCCAGATCGGTCATGATCTCGAGCGCGGCCCTCAATTGGCCAAGTGCGCCATCCAAATCCCCTTTACTGCTGAGCGCTTGCCCAATTCTGCGCAGCGTTGTTGCAACTTCCCGCCTCCAACGACGATTCTCAGGTTCCTTGGCGGCGACATTCTGAATAAGTGCTAAAGCTGTTCGGTACTCGGCAATTGCGGCGTCAAGATCGCCGAGCGCTTGCCGCACGTCGCCGATCTTCTGGTGAATGAACATGCGGTCACGCTGGCGGGCCAAGTCCCCGGGTGCGCTTCGGGCCAGCTGACTCACGAGCTGCTCTGCTTCCATGTATTCCTTCAGAGCCTGCTCTTGCAAGGCTCGGTCAGCCCCGCGGGAAGAGATCGCATCGCCCATCCGCCACGTGCTGGCGTAGAGAAGCTGCAGCACCTCCGGATTGTCTGCGTCGGCCGCCCGGAGAGACTGTGCGAAATCTCTAGCTGTGCTCGCGGTGCGATAGGCCTCAGTGTAGTTCCCAAGGTCCGCCTGGATGTCAGAAACGGTGTTCAGTAGGTTCATAAAGAGCGCGACGGTTTGGGTCGTCTTTTCGGGATCACGCACCTGGTCGACAATCTGCCCTGCCACCTTGAGCATATCCTTTGCCCCTGTGACGCCAATGTCACCGTGCTCAAAAGACGTGCTGACTTGGTCTAACAGTCTCTGCGCGGAGAGCACCGTAAGTTCAAAATTTTGAGTGGCGACAAGGGTTTTCTGAGCTTTCTCCACGTGCTGCTGATAGATGAAGGTTGAGATCGCCATCGCCGCGAGAACAAACAGTGCCCCGGTCACTACAAGACCGAGTTTAAGCCACTCACTTTTTTTGACCAGCCACGTTACTCTGTCAAACCCTCCACCATAACGTTTGGCCCACTCGTCGTTCGGTTTGACTTCATCGCGCAAAGCGACAGCATCTTTGAGTCGGCGTCCATACAAAAATCCGCCTCGGTCGGCATCGTCTTTAAGCTGTCGCCATTCGCGCGACGCGCGGCCTTCCTTCTCGAGCCAAGCCGAAAGCGTCTTCCATTGGCGGATTAGACTTTCATGGGCGATGTCGATCCATGCGTCGTCCGGAAGCCGCTCACCGGTCTGCCTGATGTTGGAGGTGAGAAACTGGCAGCCGCCTGGCCCGAATGCGGCGATCACATTTGCGACGGCGTCGCGGCTTTCCGCGCCGCAGATCTTAACGAGATCGCCATATTCGGTTGGCCGTCGAACCGCGTCCGCGACCGTCGTTCCGAACGTCACCGCCCGAAAGACACATTCAGCCGTGGGCCTCACCGACGCATCGAGCCTCCCAAGCACTTGTTCGGCATGATCATCGAGCTCCTGTTCCAATCCGCGGTAGTCTGCAAGCTTCAGCGTGATCTCCTCGCCGTCTCTGTGTTTCTGGCGCGCTCGCTGCCACATCCGGTTGAGCGCGTGCTGCATCAGCGGCAGCTGATCGGCACGCCGCGCCAGCCTGCTCAACTGATCCTTGGTCTCGACCTCGTGCTCCCAGGGCGCGAATGCCGCCATGTCGTTGAGAAGCTTTGCGACAAGCCGGTCTTCGATCTCGATCCCGCAAACACGTGCCGGCCCGACGATCGCGTCTTGGCATTGCTGGCGTGTCATCCGCGGCGTTAGGAACGTTCCCTCGTTGATCGCCTCGGCCAGACCTCGGATCAGCGCGCAGGCGCCGAGGAATTCGGAGCGCATTGTGATGGTGACATAGATCGGAACGCCGGCGTCTTGCGGGCTCTTCACCCCGCGCGGCCACCGGCTCTCGAGTAGGAGCGAGACGAATGCCTGCGCCTCTTCGCGCTGCTCATCGTTCCCATAGCGAAACAGCTCTTCGAACTGATCGACTAGGAGCAGCAGATTGGTGCCCGCCGCAAGATGACCCTCGTCGCACCATTTGAGAAGCTCGCGCGGCCCCTCGCGCCTAAATTGCATCCGCAAGCGAGCGATTTCCGCCTGATCTGGCGACTTACCATCTGAACTCGTTTCGGTTTTCAGCAACGCCCGGGCAAGATTGCCGAGCGGATCGTCGACGGGACGGAGCTCGACGATGCGCCAGCGCGAGCCGGCTCCCGAGAGACGCCCCATTTCCAGAGCTGAAAAAAACCCGGTCTTGACCAGCGACGATTTGCCGGTACCGCTCGATCCCAGCACCGCGAGGAACCGCGTTGCCGCGAAGCGTGCGAGCATATCGTTGATACAATCGTCGCGGCCGAAAAAGAGGTCGCTCTCGTCGCGCTCGAACGGTCGGAGGCCAGGATAGGGAGGTTGATCAGGCGCGGTCACCGCGCAACTCCGCGCAAATCTCCTCGATGGCCTCTAGCGAGAGTGTCTCCTGTGACCCATAAGTGCGAACCTCGGCGACTCCGCAAAAGGGCTCCTGATCGGTATTTTTCTTTGGCGGCGCTTGATAGAGGGCGGTCAGTTTGGGGCGTATCTTCCAAAACCGGGTTTTTTTCCGATATTCCTTCAGCCAGTTATTGATGAATGTGAGTGCTCCCGGATCTCCGTAGAGAAATACGAGGCCTGTAGGCTGGTTGGCCGACTCCTTGAGCGCGTCTTCGAATTCTACCGCCCGCCTGGATTCCTCATTTGTCATCACGTCCACATCGGCCATCTTGACCGCGGCTGGCAGGAGTTTGTGGACGAGCGGCAAATCGGAATGATCAACCGTGATGTAGAGTAACGGCTTATCCCGTATAGGGGGTTTCGGTCCCGGATTCTTTATTTGTTCGAGCTTCTCACGGATCATCACTTTGAAATCCTCGAGCAGCCCGGTCTGGGCCCCTTCGCAGAACTCTCTGTCGTCCTGGTCAAGGCTTGCTAGCATCGCTGAATCGAACTTAGGATTCTTCTTTCGCCACTGCAGGATGCTCACGGACCCTTGCGCTTTCACCGTGTTGAGTTGCGATTTGGCGCGGTCCATGTCGTCGAGTGTGAAAACCTGCACAAATACCTTGGCGCTGCGAACAGCAGCTTCGAATTCGGCCTGGTCGCCTGCGGAACTCTCGTCCGGAAGCACCGTTGTTCCATCGTTCAGCAGCAGCTTACGGATTTCGTGCCACTCGTTTTCGATGTTTGGATCGAGCCCCTTCGGTGCTAAGACAACTGTTATTCCAGCAAAGGGACCTTTCTTGTTGGCGATATCTCTACGGTCGCGAGCAATTTCCTCAAGTCGGTTCTTCAAGTGCCAAGCGACTTTTTCCACCTTCCTGTTATAAGCCCCCGACGGCTCGCCCGGCGGCTCGGAATGCGGCTGCAGTGTTAGCGGAACGCCATCTTCCTCGTAGTAGAACTCTAACTTGTTCCAGAAAGCTAGCGGGTTCTCGAGTGGGATTAAACGAGAAAGCTCCCTTCCCGACACGGGCTTCAATAGAATGGGAAAGACCCGATTGGCGATCGATCCGGACTCGCGAAATGCCTTGACTTCCTGCGCGACAAACCTGGATTCGTCCTCAGCAAAACAGGCTGGGGTCAGAATCACAAGGAAGAGGGCGGACTTACGTGCCTCATTCAACATCTCGTCGCTAGGCTGCCCCAGGTGAAATTCCCGTCCGGCGAAGTAGGTATCGAGGCCTTTGCCGGACAGGGCCTGGGCGAGCTCTTCCCTCAGGTCCTTATCGAATTGCTTCGTCCATCTGAGCGCCTCCATCGGGTAAGAGATGAAGACATCCCTGCTGAAACCTGGAACGTAGGCCATAAAGTTGCCCTGCCATCACCCAGCCGGCAGATTAGACCCCAGGTAGGCGCGTTTTTCAAGCTTTTCAGTGCATTGGTTCGATGGGGCGAACCCGATGGGCGCGGATCCAGGATTCGTTCTCCTCGAGCGCAAAGCGACCAAGTTCAAAGATAAGCCGCTCTCTCTCTTTGATCGCCGCCGGCGCCCCCAATCTGGCGAGCTCATAGCGTGCGCGCCTGAAAGTTTCCAAGGCCTCGCGATAGCTGTGCAACTCCGGCTCCCATCCCAGTCGTTCGACGAAAAAACGGACGGCGCCGGCAAGCGAAGCCATCACCACCGCGGCAACCGCCACCAGTTTGTGCCCTGCGTGGTGGCTTTCCCCGAGTTGAAAAAGAACGGCGGCGGCCCAGGCTCCCCACAGGAATGCAGCCAGGCTCCCCAGAACGATAGAGCCCAAGCGTACATTGCGTCCCCTCGCAAGCTTGCTGCGGAGCGACAAGACTCTGTTCGCGATCATCAAGCCGAGCATCATGGCGACCCCGATCACGGGATGAGCGATGAGCCAGTCTCCGCTCGGCGCCACCGTGCGCGCCGTTTCGAGCAAGGTGGCGGCCATGCCCGTTGACGCCATGAACAAGGACCTGACCGCATTGTCCAACGCCGCGGTGGGCGCCGCCGCGAACAAAATGACGGCCATGCCCGCTGACGCTATGAAGAAGAACCAGACCGCATCGTCCAGCCACGACAGCCGCAGTTCCCGCCTTCCGACGTTGGAACGGAAATACTTGATCTGCTCGTCAATCCACTTGTCCGCGGCCGACGGCGCAGGAGGTGGCGGGGCATATTGCAACTCTGCCGCCACGATCGCGTTGCGGACCGCCGCCCGCACCATTGCGAGGGAGCCGATCGTGCCGACCAGGTAGTGATTTTCAACGCAATAATCGCGGCCGACCATGCCGGAATCCCACCACACGCCCTGCACCCTCAGCGCTTCGGAAACCGCGCGATAATCCTCAACGAATTGCTGGATCAGGGTCCATCTCGCCCACAGATAGACGCCGAGGATGGCCGCGAGCAGAATAAGATAGGGAACGATCGACCAGCGAAATTCGATGTGCAGCTCGAGGACGAGAACTGCGGCCACGAACAGCGTACCCAGCCCATATACCGCCCGCGTATGGAGTTGCTTCTTTCTCCCTTGGATGGCCGAAATCGCCTGTCTGATTCCGCGCAACGCGGAAGACCAATCATGGGACGGGGTCGCGGCACCAGCCGGCGTTATCCTGGCCTGAGAACGCGTTTCGCCGGCCAGTTGGTTGAAAGCTTCGAGCCTCTCGAGCAGGCGGACATGGGCGACGAGCTCCCGTTCGTGTCGCCACTCGATTTTCTCGACCTCGACCACCTCGTCCCCGGAACGGCTCGAGAGGCCTAGCCAACGCGATGCGAAACTTGCGACCGAATTTGTGCTCAAAGAGCCACCCTTCCGCGCTCGCCATAGCCCAATGGCGCGCAAAGGATTGGGATCCTCGCCGGCGGTCGCGAGATCGAACAACCAAAGTGGGCCAGTCTGCGGATGATCGAGCCCCAATTCGAAACGCAGCTCGCGGCTGCGCGCGATCACCCGGCGGGCGTGCTCGTCTGGCATGCCGCGCAGCCGGTAATCGACAATGCGCGCTGTCCCCCCCACGCGATCCGGACGCTCGCCGGCATCCATGACAGCGATCAGCAGCGCGCAGCGCTCGGCAATGAACAGCCCGACCTGCTCGTAGTGATCGCTTCGGTCGGCATTGGACTTCCCGGGTAAACGCGCGAGCGCGGCTGGGGAGAGGGCGTTGCCCGAGCGTGGATCGGTTAACGGTGTCAGCGTAATCGTCTTGACACCGGGAGTGGCGGCGAGCCGGCGCAGCCTATCCGCGCCCCCCTCATCGAAGTCCTCGGCATAGAGCTCGAGTTCCAAGGGTAAGACCGCAACCACGGACCAGTCCTTTCTGCAGAGCGCTTCCTCGGCGGCGAGGGTGTCGGCCCCGGACGCAAGCGCACTCAAAAGAAGCTTTTTGCTAGCAGGCAGGGATTGGTCGAGAAGATCGAATGCCGCGCCGAGCATTCGCCGTATGGCCGTATCCCGGCCCCGCAAATTGCGTTTGCCGGTAATTCCGATAATGATCGGCAACGTGGGAAGCTCAGTCATGTCGGTTGTCTCGCACTTGGCATTCGGGAAGGGCTCATCGAGATAATTGGTGGAGCGTGCTGCCCTCTTAGTCATGCCCGGCTTCAAGGCATGATATCTTGCTCAGGAAGGCTGCCTGAGACCAGTCTAAACCTGCGGAATGTTCACAGTGTCGGAAAATACCCTTTGTAAGCGTGACCAGCACCTGTTCGGGCCTTCTCCCAAACGGCTGCTCGCACTTGATGGCGGCGGCGTGCGCGGAGCAATCTCGGTTGCGTTTTTGGAGGAAATGGAGCGGCTGCTGCGACGGCAAAAGGGGGCCAATGCCAGGCTCGGAGATTGGTTCGACCTCGTCGGCGGGACCTCGACCGGAGCCATCATCGCGGGGGCTCTCGCGCTCGGCCATTCCACGCAGCAGATCGAAGAATTCTATCGTCATCGAGCGAAGCTCGTATTTCGATCATCGGTTGGGCGAATTCCGGGCGTGCGATCAAGGTTCAATGCAGAAGTGTTGAGCGCCGAGATCGAGCGCGTGGTGGGCGACGAGACGCTCGACAGTACGAACCTCATCACTGGCTTTGCTTTGGTCACCAAGCGCGTCGATACCGGCAGCCCCTGGGTCATCTCCAATAATCGAAACGCCAAATATTGGGATAAGCAGGGCGATGGGGCGTTCATCCCTAACCGCAAATATCGTCTGGCCAATCTGGTCCGCGCGAGCACCGCGGCGCCATTTTATTTCGATCCGGAAATCATTTCTATTCACGAGGATCAGCCGAGCGGCCTTTTCATTGACGGCGGCGTGACGCCATACAACAATCCTTCGTTCATTCTGTTCCTAATGGTTACGCTGAAGGCATACGGAATTTGCTGGGAGACCGGGGCGGACAAGCTCACTATTGTCTCAATCGGGACCGGGAGCTATCGGCGCACGCTTTCCGAAAAAGGTTTAATGCTTGGACTACTGAAGCCGATAAAATTGGCATATCATGCGCTTAGCTCGCTGGTGGATGACGGCCAAACTGAGGTGCTCACATTGATGCAGTGGCTTGGCCAATCGCTAATGCCCTGGCCGATCAATCGTGAGATCGGCACGCTCGCTGGGGAGAACCCGCCCGGGGGGCCGCAATTTAGGTTCGTGCGCTACGACGTGCGGCTCGAGGAGGATTGGCTCAGGGAGAATTTCAAGGGAAAGCTCTCAGATCGTGATATCCACGACTTGCGCGCAATGGACAAGGCCAAGAATATCCCGCTTGCCTATGAGATCGGACGCCAAGCCGCGGAGAAGCAGGTCAGGCCGGAGCACTTTGGGCTCGATCCTTAGTGGGCCAGATTCTAAATCGCCCTGGATGAGTTCAATGGGGCAACGTCACGGGCTATCCCGCCTTTCCACCAACCGCCCCACTGAATTCGGACTAAGGACATCGCCGACTTGCTGCGCACGAAGGTGAAGGCTGCGGTGGTTGACAAGATTCCTCTACTGACGATCACGTGAGCGTCGCATGCTAGCCCGCCTTTCGTGGTCTGGCGAGGGGCGCAAGAGCTATCTCGGGCATCACCTTCACCCGGGATTTGGCTGTATCATCTCGGCTGCGGTGATCGGCACGCCGCCGGCAGCCTTGGTCATTTCGTCGGTGCGTGCGGCCTTGACCGCGGCAAACGTCCAGCCGATGATCCTCAGAGCCGCCGAAGCCATCGCTGTCGGCTTGTCCTTTGCGAAGGCGGTCGGATGGGGCGCCAGGTTAAGACTTGAAGAATCTGTCCCTGAGGTCCTCGCAGGCCCCGTCAAGCCCGGGAAACAGCGAGGCTGCGGTGATGCCCATCATTCGCAGTTCTCGAATGACGTGATCCCGCTCACGCAGAGGCAGGTCAATTGCCTGCAGGTACTGCGTCTGTTTGGCTGTCTCCTTGCCGCGAATATACGTTTCTATATCGTCAACAGTCGTGAAGCTGGAGAGCGCTTGTTGCGGCACTAATCTCTCGTTACCAATTGCAGCAGGCTCAACGATTGAGAAGTGCTCCCATCGAACCGAGACGCTCAGCCATTGTTGCCAATCCACGCACCACTGGAACTTGTCGAACAAGAGCACTCTGACTTTATGATCGTCGGAAGCGCCTGCAGCCTCTGAACTCTTGACTCGCTGGTAGGCGAAGTAGGCGGCTACGAAAGGCGAATATGTCCAATCGAGGAGAGGTGTCGGGTATCCGTGGTGCTGGACCAGATGGAAGAAGGCTGCATTCTGAATCGGGTCCGCGAGGTCAAAGACATGCCGGGTCCGAGCGCTCAGATGCCTGTGAAGCGTCGGAATATCTACCATTAAGAACCTTCGCATATCGCCCCGACCCGTCCGATGGAAGGGCGTCCGGAGTCACCATGTGTTCGCTTGCCCTCGGAAGATGAACCGGTAAGGCTCCAGTCTGACGACATATTCCTTGAACTGCTGCCATGTCCTGACTGCTAGCGGTTCAAGGCTCGAGGGTTCACTAGCTTGACCCCTCGGGAGTTCTGCGGCGCCAAAGGTTCCGATATCAGTCCTCCACCGCAAACGTAGGTGTCTGTCGTCCCATTCACACTCGACCTCTGCTTCCTTCGGCACATTGATGTTCTGGCCCGGGTACAGGTTAGCGATCTGTGGCCATTCCGCCGGCTCTCCCGTGTGAGGATGCAAGGGGAAGAGAGGGGCTTTGAATCGAAGCCGGCTCGCCTTATTGGGGGTCTTGACGATGGCGAACGTGCTTGGAAGCGTAGGGTTGGCCTCATACGCATAGGCGCAGCCTTCAAAGTGCGTATCCATGTCATCGACTTCGAAGACCATGCGTCCGGTATTGCTGCCGGTGTACGGACCGACCCAGTATCCGTTCATCTGTTCACCCCACTTGGCCCGTCGCTGGATCGGATCTCTACGCCAGGATTTTCATCTCTCCTAAGGCGTCGAAACAAACCAAGTGCTTGCCCACGACATGGACAAGACATCCGTTCACCATGCACGGGAGTTCGTTCGCGGCCTTGATCTCCGCTCGCAGGTCGTCGACGGCTTTACGCTCATCATTCTCGTCAAACAACAGGTGCGCGGCATTGGAGTTCGGATAGACGAGCAAGTGGCGAGCGGCGATCGCGTCTCGGAAGATCACCTTGCCCCTCTTGCGCATGATGGCAGCGACGATGTCCATTGCCCATACGCCGCCTGGCCAACCGCCGCCTCCCGCGAACCTACCGCCGAAATCGCCGAGCATCATCATGTCTTTCCCGGAGCGCTCGAACGCAGTCATCTCCTCCTGGTCCGTTTCAATCGTGGCTTCGGTGATCTCGAACAGGGCTATTGTTGACTTGCCACGAGTAGCGACGAAGTCAGGTTCATCGGGAGGGTGGCCATTACGGACCACGATTGGAAGCTCGAGTGTTCCGGCAGGAATTGTAGCCTTCAGGAACCGAAGGAAGACGAACCACTCCTTCTTGTCCTTAGTGCGCTTGTGAGGCCCAGTTCGCGGGCCGACCGGCAAGCCGACCGACGCAACGGCGCGGTCGAGGTCTTCGAGGCATCGTATCTCCACTACCTGCGTCCTCATCTTCTCCGTCCCGCGGCCCCATCATTTCCCCGTTGCCCTTAAATGCCGCCCAAGTCCGCTAGGACTGGCGTACAGCCGTTTTTGGGCGCGTCTCCGCCCTCACAGCGGGGTTCGAAGAACACCCACCTGACGCACGGTTGCAGGGGCGGCGCGCCCCATTGGTTACATCATTGATTACGAAAATCACCCGCTCGAAGGGCAATGCCTTCTCCTGCTTAATATACTGATATAACTTAAGAATTCTGGTGCCCCTGGCCGGACTCGAACCAGCACGGGTGTAAGCCCACCTGATTTTGAGAAAGAGTCGCAGGCCAAACGGTCAAAATTCCTAGGCGGGCAGGCGCTATCTTTTTGGCGCCATCGGCGTCGAGCGAGCGACCTGATCGTCGATCGCCCGTTCTGCCCGCTCGTTCATCTCTTGCAGAACGCGGCGAGTCTCCGTCACCTGATCCTTTGCCATATCGGCGGGCCTAATCCGGGCGGCCCCCTTGCCCACCTGCTGTGTCATGCTGCCTTCCTTTCTTTGAAGTGGTCATAGTTGCGGTAGAAAACGCCTTGCTCGACTTCTTCGGGCGTCGCGAGCCTCTCGATCCCGCGATCAAGGTCGACGACGCGAATTTCCTCGGCGCCTCCCATATCCTTGTGCCGCCTCAGCCAGGGCGCCGCATGCTCTTCCTCGATCGGCGCGGCGAGCTCGTTGAACTTCCGCTCGTCGAGTGCGCCGGCCTCGAGCCGCACCTCGTCGCGCCCGGTCTCGACAGCGCCCTCAGTCGCCCGCGTTCATGAGGGCGAACTACTTTGATTCTACGAACGCATGCAGCACGCTTATCTCGAGGCGCAGCACAGAAGACCGGAGCAGGTGAGCTGGGTTTGTGAATACCTTGGCGGTAGGAGTCTCTCGTAAATGCGCCAGAGCTGATACCTATTGCCTTCGTGAAGCGCCTTCTCGAACTCGGCAATCGACCATTCGAATCGGCCGTCCTGGCCAGTGGTGGACTTCACTTCGATCCAAATCGGTCCGCCGTCCTCACCGATTGATTGGATGTCGTGGTCAGCACCTGGGTCGAGTCGAGAGGTCCAAATCACCTTTTCTTCCGGATTGGCATGACCGAGGTTGCGAACTCGCTCCAGTTCGAGTCTGTAGACCAATTCCTCGCCATGCGTGCCAAGCTTCCGATCACGCTCGATCTCGGCAGGTGTGCGCGGTGTCCAATAGCCTCCGAAACGCCCGCCCCCGACAGGAGCAGCCGCGGCGATAGGAGTCGGCGCAGAGCGCTCCCGCATCTCGACGGACAGTCTCACGTCCGATACGGCCGGCAGAGGGGGTGGCTCGGTCGGATGGGCGATTGTCGGCTGCGGGGCCTTTGGAATGGAAGGCGTAGGCGCTGCGGACGGGGTGGTCGGCAATGGTGCGGTGATTCTCACTGATCCTATCAGTTCTCGAAGAATTTCTTGACGCGTAAGTTCAGCATCGTCTTCTCCGAAAGAGCCACCGGCCTCTGCCTCCTCGCTGTGCCAACGCCGGGGCTGAATTCCAAGCCGGGCGAGATAGGCCAGCATCTCGGCGTTTGAACTCGCACCTAAGAGCGGGAGGATCGCGGATGCGAGGACACGGATGTCCGGAAGCCGCTTAGCTCCCGCCAACTGGCCCAGCTGCATAGCAACGACGTGATCGTATTCCGATCGGAAGCGAGGTGGCCGAAGCGCGAGCTGATCGCCATCTACGGCTGCTTCGGTCGGGACGCTGACCGTTTTGCGTAGCCGGTAAGTCCGCAGCACCTCGCGGACAAATGTGATGCGCGAGATCGTCATAAGCCGCTGGCTCAGGACAGATCCTCGGATCGGGTGGAAGTCCGGAACCTGTTTCTGATGTGCATACGCCAGCTCGTTGACTGCTTGAGCTAGATCGGGTCCGTGCAGTAGCGCGAGCGCCTTCTCTGCGACTTGGCTATGGAACCAGTTCGGCGGGGCGGCAGGTGCCCCAATAGTCACGCGCGCCTCTCCGCAGACCCGGCTGAGTGCGTCGATGCCGAGTGCACGGAAAAAGATTCGGCTGTGTTCCGCGCGGTCAGCAAAGGCGATGCCTGCACCCGCCGCCGTTAGAGCCGCAGCGAGCTCCGGATAATCGTTCTCCACGAAGCCATCGGCCCTCAGGTCGGTAAGGCTGTGAGCAGTTCCCGCTTCGCTGAGCAAGCACAGGCTGCTTTCCGAAAGATCGGCGGGCAATCCCGCTGGACCGCGTCGTTGGTAGGCTTCGGTCAAAAAAACACGCTCGAGCTTCGAGAGCGGCGCCCCGCCCGCGGCCGTAGCGCGCGCGTCGATCCAGGCAAAAAATGCATGCCAATGTTGCTCGCCCGGGACGACGCTGGCACCGAGCGCCTGGTAAGCCTCCGCAACCACCCCGCCCGCACGGTAAATGGGCACGGCGGCCTGGAGGCACCGCGGCGCTCGGGACGTGGCGAGCGAAATATGCGGTGTCGCGTACCGCCCCTCGATATAGAGAATAGGATCGTGCGCGAGGGAACCAGCAGGCCGCCCTTCCTCACGCAGGGCTTGGACTAGCGCTGGGTAGAAGAGGAACGGCTGGGGCGGAGGAGTACCCGCCGTCCGGCACCGCTCAATGATTTCCAATAGCGTGGTGCTCGATGGCTGTTTCCGACACCCGAGCTTCGCATATAGACCTTGGTTGTCGCCCGCCACCAAAGCGTTAAGGTCGTCCAAGCAGCCCAAGTTGACGATGGTCGGCAGATGCAAATTCGCTGGCGAAGCCAAGTTTCCGGCTCGCGTTCGCAGAATCGGCTGGCCGGTAAGGGCTGTTACGATCTTCTGAGTGAGGCGGGGCATGTTCCGGCGCAGCAGCGCCTCAACGCCCTCCGCGAGATGGGGATGCTCCTCGACTTGCGCCGCAAGCCGGATGAAGTCCTCGCCTATGACCTTGCGTCGGATACGGAGCCGGCGAATGAGGTCCGGCCGTCGTCGGAGAGCGTCGCCGGGCGCATTCACTACGCTCGCTAGGGCCACCGCGTCGCGCGATGGGAGTAGGGCGAGATCTTCCGGCTTTACCCAATTGCCATCTTCGTCCTGCACCACGGGGCTGCGTCGCAGGATGGCAAGAGTACGTAGGGGAAATCGGGTCTCAGGAGCGAATATATGACGGTAGACGGCCTCGTGCTCGGTCGGTGTGATGGTGCCATTGGCCGCTCGATCTGCGGCCTCAACCACCCAACGCCCGAGATCGAACGCCTCGCAATGACCCGAGATAGCGCCAAGACTGTTGAGTGCTGGATGAAGGCGCGTCCCGACGGGTGCTGGGCAGGCCTCCCACATATCCTGCGTGACAATCACGAGCTCACGAGCTGTCCGTATCTGGCCATCTGCCGCTAGCGTTGAGGCCGTTGCGCCAAGGTCTTCGCGGTTCGCCTTGGAGAGTCGCCGCCGCAGCATGGTCAGTGACGTAGCCGTCGCAACTTGCGTGTCGACCGCCAACAGACGCCCCGGGTATGACTTGTAGTGATAATTCGCTTCGGCGCCCGAAAGTTTAGTGGAGAGCGCCTTGGCCTCTGCACCTGCGCAGCGAAGCCGGACCAGAGAGTTTACGGTAAACTGCCGACATCCGCACTCAGCTGCTAGGCTGGCAAGCGCCACGCGGCTAGCAACAGCGCGGTCTAGGTATTGGGAAGCCGCAAGGTGCTCTTCGAGCGCCGGATCGTCCGCTACGACCAGTGAGGCAGCCGCGGCTAGCTGCCCTGAGACTTGGGAAGGCCAGCACTTTGCCGATTTCAAGCGTTCCGCTAGTCGTGAGCGAAACGAGCCCGGTTCGTCCGGCCCGATCGGTAGCGACGCGGCGTAGGCGTCCGCGCCAAACCTGCGGAACCAGTCCGTGCCGATGAGATCGGCTGCTAAGTCGGCGGCCTTTTCGAAAAGCCAGTCATTCCAGTCGCTAGTGATAGGGCGTGTGCGATCGCCATCGAGCTGAAACGGAGCGCTGACGCTGCAGACGGCGCCGGTTCGGCCATGTGCAGCTCTCAACGGGTAGTACGCGTGTCCGCCGCCCGTGAGCACCAGCCGCTTGCCGCGCACGGGCAATGACAACGCTATTCGCGCTCTATTGCCGGATCGGTAGTAACCTGGAAAGTCAAGATCGGCGTGCTCCGTCGGGATCTCGATTGATCGCGAGAATTCGAGTTCCTCGTAGGACTGCGAAGTCCGCGTTTGATCGGAACCAATTGTTGCCAGGCGACCGGCCCTGCGGGTCACAGCCACGCCTGCCACCGCGCTCTTGAATCTTTCCGCTCTCTGGCGCCAGTGCAGCTCACGGCCTGTTCGCTCCGAGATGACGGTGAGACTTCTGATCCCGCAGCGCTTACCCTCGAGCGCAAGCTTGACGAGCGTCGGGAATAGCACCGAGGCAATCTCGTCAATCGCGTGGGCCTCGCGCTCGGGCGTGAAGGCCTGAAGTTTACGCAGCGGCCGCGTTCGGTAAGGAACCTGAACCCGGACTCCTGCAGCCCCGGCCGATATAGGGTCTGCCAGACGTAGCGCTCCGAGCGCTTGCAAATCGAGCACTGCCATCTGGCCGTTAGATCGGACGTGGATGCGATCGCCGAAATAGAAGAGCGAGCGGAGCCCGAAATTTTTCGAGCCGATTCCGTTCTCTTTCGCCTCCACAATCTCATGACTGCTGTCGCCGAGGACCTCGCCCGTTCCCATAATGACGCTAAGCCGGCGCCAGCCCTTGGCGTTGATAACCCGCCCAGTGCCGGTGACGGTCAGCATGTCAGACCCGAATCGGATGCCGATGTCCGCCCCTTGGCCGTCGAATTCGTTCTGGACTAGCTCTCGTAGGACGTCGGCCGGTCCATGCGCATTGACGAATTCGTCGATGACACTTGATCCGATCCTTTGCTGGAACTTCCCGGCGATGTCGGGAAGAGCCAGGGAGTCCTCCTCCCGGACTTCGAGCCGCGATGCTCGACCACGGGCGGTGGTCTTGCGTTTACTCGCCCGCCGCGCAGCCCGTGACTGTGCAATAGGACCCTCTGCCGTTACATCTTCTTGGCGATCCACCGCTTGCCCCTCCGTGTGACCGCGTCGTGCCCACCTATGCCTGTCATCTGCGCGTTTGGACGTTTGCACAGAATAGAGGCTCCCTGCGTAGGTCTTAAGAGGGGGCCCAGCTTAGCCGCGACGAGTGGCAGTGATCCGAAACGCCGCGGGTGCAGCAGCCGAGAAGAAGGCACTTGCGAGGTCCGCTTCATTGCCGAGGAAAAATTCACCTCCGAGGCTTTCGAACTGCCGCGCGAACTGGTCTTTCATCGCATCCTCTGCTTCTTTCGCGGCCTGCCCGTCGACGAACGCCATTGATTTGAATCTGAGCTTCCAGCGAAATCGTCCGGCAGGCGGGAGCGCCGCGTTGTGTTCGTCGCGACGTCGGGTTGGATCATGAGAAAAGCCGACCTTTATGAGAACTTTGCCGTTGATTAGCGCCGCCGAGCGACCAAGCATCGCGCCGATATCGCCATCAAATTGAAGCATGTACAAAAAATGCTCACCGTCCTCATACTCGCCCGTACGGGTACCAAAAGCGGGATTGATGCCCCGAGACGGCTTGAATGCTGACTGTAGCGTAAACTCGGGCTGATCGCCCGCGGTGACGGGCTCCTGCCCGAAGACATTTACCGGCGATACCGGGAGCTTGAGAGAGTTGCGCGCTTCCTCTGGAGTCATTAGCTCGCCCCGTGACGCGATCACGCGAGCCCGCGCATGCGTGTAGGTGATCGGAGCAAGATGTTTTACTTCAATTCGACGATTTACGCGCCAAGCTCGGACAACAGGAACGGCGAAGGTCCATCGATCGGCCCACCCGTTTTCGATCTTCCTGCTCAAACCTTCAGCGGAAATCCGCTCTCGGTCCACAATCGGTACTGGCTCGATCTCCAGGAAGCCTAACGCCTGGCGGCGGTCCTCAGCATCCGTCTCGGGTGCATCAGCTCCGTAGATCAGGACGAGGTCACCGGGCAGTGCCTCTTCAAGAAATCTGTCCCGATCGCCGGGCCGTGTGAAGCCAAGATAACCTTCATTGCCGGGATCGAAACCCCAGAAGGCTTTGAGCCAAACTCTTGGCATCGGCTCGTCAACCACTTGTGCCCCTCACGTCAGACCTTCATATGTTTGCGGGTGATGTGCCCAACGTATCATACAGACGGCACCCTAGCTGACTCGCTCATAGCCTTGTTTTGACAGGCTCCAAGGGGGCCAGATTGTGGGGACAGAACTGGTTGTCAGCGACGTGTAACCGACGAGGCCAGAAACTGCCCGTCCTTCTGGAAGATGCAAGTCGGTTCTTGCTCTGGGGCCATCTTCTCCCATAATCCCCAACCATGCGAAGCGTCGGGGGTCATATCGAACTGAGCGCGGCCGATCTCGTCGGCCACTTGAGCTGCCGGCATCTAACACAACTCGATTTGGCCGTCGCAACTCGCAAGCTCCAGCCTCCTAAAGTATGGGATGATCCGCTGCTTCAGCTTCTGTGGGAGCGCGGGCTTGCGCACGAGCGCAGCTATGTGGAGCACCTTGAGCAACAGGGCGTCCAGGTCGCTCGAGTCGAGGGCGTCGGCATCGAGCAGAAGCAGCTCAAAGATACGGCAGATGCTATGCGCGCCGGCGTGCCTGTCATCGTCCAGGCTGCCTTGGCCGATGGAAGGTGGGCGGGTCGCCCTGATATTCTCAGGCGTGTCGAGCACCCCAGCCTCCTCGGAGCATGGGGCTACGAGGTCATCGACACGAAGCTCGCGCGTGAAACCAAAAGCGGCACCATCCTGCAACTGTGCCTATACTCCGACCTTCTCGGTAAAGCGCAGGGCCAGGCGCCCGAGCTGATGTACATCGTGTCACCCTGGTCGGAATTTCAGCCACAATGCTTCAGGGTCGACGATTACGCGGCATACTACCGGCTCGTGAAAGCAAGCCTTGAGGCGGCACTCGCGGAGGGTCAGCAAGGAACCACGTATCCGGACCCGAAGGACCACTGCGATATGTGCCGTTGGCGTACGCAGTGCGATGCAAGGCGCCGCGATGATGATCATCTATGCCTCGTCGCCGGCATTTCTAAGCTGCAGATCAACGAGCTCAGAAAGCGGGATATCAACACCACGGCCGCGCTCGCTGGTCTCGGACTTCCCCTGCCGTTCAAACCGGAGCGCGGCTCTCCGCAAACCTATGAGCGGGTTCGTGAGCAGGCGCGGCTCCAAGTCAAGGCGCGTACGACAGGCGCGCCGGTCTACGAGGTGCTGAAGCCCGAGGCGGGCTTCGGCTTGCATATTCTGCCCGAGCTCTCGCCTGGTGACGTGTTCCTCGACTTCGAAGGCGATCCGTACGTTGGCGAGGGCGGCCTCGAATATTTGTTGGGCTACGTAGCGATCGAAGATGGAGGCGAGTCTCGATACACCGGACTGTGGGCGCTGTCGCGCGAGGAAGAGAAACGCAACTTTGAGCAATTCGTGGACTGGGTGATGGAGCGTTGGCGCCAGCATCCTGGCCTCCACATCTATCACTTCGCACCGTACGAGCCAGGAGCCCTCAAGCGCCTCATGGGGCGATACGCATCGCGGGAAGAAGAAATCGACCGAATGTTGCGCGCCAAGCTGTTCGTTGACCTCTATGCGGTCGTGCGACATGCGCTGCGTGCCGGCATTGAGAGCTATTCCATCAAGCAGCTTGAACAGTTCTATGATTTCAAGCGCACCGTTGACCTGTCGGACGCTAACCGCGCGCTGGCGAGTGTGCAGGCCTGCCTTGAACTGGCGGAACCGCAAGGGATCAGTGAAGACCAAAAGGCCGCGGTCGAAGCATACAACCGCGATGACTGCACCTCGACGCATGCGCTCAGAGACTGGCTCGAAGGTGTTCGCAGCTCGCTCGTTGCGGGAGGCGAGGACATACCGCGGCCCGCCCCCGGCGAGGGCGATCCGAGCGAGGC
>WNFC01000154.1_pt1 | contig 65375 bp, 63 predicted proteins | sample 5400541 | NCBI WGS metagenome assembly WNFC01 (sample SAMN13153342, study PRJNA577476) | soil metagenome | isolation source: 120 cm saprolite under Douglas fir tree site 2 hole 2 replicate 1 | place: USA:California | collected 2015-04-18
GCTCCTTGTAGGTGAGGGTCGTCTCCTCCTCCCATTCCAGCACCGACTTGTAGACCCAGCCGTCCGGATCCTTACCCTTCGGGGTCCACCACATCAACTGCTGGAGGAAGAGGGCGGCCTTGATGTTGCCCAGCATCCGGGCCACCTCGGGGTGATAGGCGATGGTGCGCCCAAGCTGCTCGAAGAAGTCCGAGAACCCTGGACCACCGGCACCAGAGATCAGCGGGAAGGCATCAGGGTACGTCTCGAACGGTGTGGAACCCGCATGGCTTGACTTGAACATGTCGCACGCTCGCGGTGAAAGATTGCCGGGCCGCTTCAGTCTGACCAGGAGAGCGGAGTGTGCGGGACGTCTCTCGTTGGTGGAACCTCAGCACTTACGGGCGGCCGTCGTCGCCACCCGGCACCTTCAAGCTACGATGGCGGAGAGGACTAAGTCCAACCGCATCCTCGACGAGCGTGACCCCGGCCCGCGGCGTGCCCCGTGGGCAGGAAAATCCCGGGGACTGGCGGGAGCTACGGCTTCCTCGCGGCCGGCAGGTAGGCGCCCCGTGGGCCCCCGCGCTGGCCCGCAGGGAAGAGATCTCGCCCGGCCCGACCTCGTTCCCCACGCCGCACGACCACCGCGCTCCTGGGCGTCTACAGCGCGCGGGACGCTGCCCTGGAGGGCCGCCGCTGGTTGCGCGGGGGTTGCGCCGAAGAGCTAGTTGCGCGGAGAGCACCACCCTGTGCCGCCATGTTCCGCACTATGCAGCCAGGTGAGCCACACCCATGCGACAGCTAAGCAGGCCCCGGACTACCCGAGGAAGTAGCGGCGCGGGTCGAAGAGGCGGACGAGAGCCAGCTCCTCCGCCGTCGGCGAATCGAAGCGGCGCAGCGTGGGGGCCACCTGAAGGTCCCAGCCGCAGGCCTCGCGGGCCGCCTTCACCGCGGCGGCTTCCGGGCCAGCGCCGAAGAGGCCGGTCAGCGTGAGGTCGCCGTGCTCGGTGGTCTTCTCGTACACGCCCAGGTCCGAGACCACCGTGCGCACCGTCCGGCCGGGCGCGGTGATGTACGGCACCTTGTCCACGAAGCGCCGCGGCGACTGCTGCAGGCACACCACGACCTCGCGCGAGGACGAGGTGATGTCGTTGGCCCCGCCCGAGCCGGTGATGTAGGTGACGCCGGGCATGATGGTCGAGTTGATGTTGCCGTGCTTGTCGATCTGCCCGGCCGGTTGCGGAACGAGAACACGAAGGGCTCGGCCGGGCGCGGCAGGTAGCCGACCATCCCGGTCTCCGCCATCAGCTCGACCTCGGCGCCCGATTGCTTGAGCTGGTAGGCGGCCAGCCACGCGGCCAGGTTGGAGTTGCCCACCCCGGCCAGGAACGTCCGGTAGCCGCGCGTGCGCACCTTCTCGGCGAGCATGCGGGACGCCGCCACCACCATCCACTCGCTCGGGGTCGCGCTCGCGCTCGTGGGCAGCCGCGAGGCGAGCGTGTCGAGCTCCGAGACCCAGGCGTCGGTGTGGGCCCGCCCCTTCGTCTCCATGAGGCGGGCGTAGCCGAGCTTGGAGAGATAGGCCGCGTGGTCGGGCAGGTCCAGCATCCACTCCCGGATCCACGCGTCCGCGGTGTCGGCGCTGCGGAAGGCGCGGCGACACTCGAGGATCCACTCCATGTCCTCGGCGTAGCCCTCGAGCTCCGGCACGTTCATGCCGTACATGCCGCCCGGATGGTTGCCGTGCGGAGTCTCCACCACTGCGCGCACGTACTGCGACGGCAGCCGCACCAGGTCGGCGTGCCGCCGGATGAAGTCGGTGGAGACGATCTTCTCCACCGTCACCACCGCCCCGCCCCGGGCCGCCATCGCCCCGTACATGTTCTCGTTCATCGGCGAGGCGGTGATCACGTTGCCGGCTCGATCGGCCACCCAGCCGTGGAGCAGCGCCACGTCCGGGACGAGGGCCCGCACGTAGGCCACGCGGCCCTCGGCGCCGAACGGATCGTCGGCCGCGATCAGGTCCCCGGCCCGGGCGTTGTCCTCCTCCATGGTCGAGCCCAGCAGCGAGCGGGTGGGCAGGAACGGCACCCCCATCGCGCCGGCGAGCAGGCGCAGGGGGAAGGTCAGCATCGACCAGTTCGACACCTCGAGCCGGCCCTCGAGGACGGCGCGCGAGATCAGCGCCTGAGGCGTCGGGAACGGATACCCCTCGCCCATGAACGTGGTGATGACCCGGCGCACGAGGCCTCCGTGCACGAGCGCGGTCCAGGGCGAGCCCAGGCCGACGGTGGCGAGGGTGAAGCCGGGGGTCTTGCCCCACCACTGCCGCACCAGCTCGCGGACCGCGGGGTTCGGGCGGCCGTGGGCGGCGCCGAGGTAGACCGTCGCGCCGGCGGGGACATGCTGGCGGATGGCCGCCTCCAGCGAGGTGGTCCGGTCGGGGCCCTCGTGAAGGGGAATCGAGAGGCGCTGGCGGATCGCGTCCTGGAATGGCTGGCTCAGCATGGGGACCCCTCACCCTGCCCTCTCCCCAAGGGGGAGAGGGAGAGATGGTCAGGCGGCACGGCGGCCGCCGAAGATGCGGCTCTTCATCCTCGACGGGACCCAGCGGGCCAGGCGGCTCGCCACCGCACCGATGCGGTCGAGCGAGGCCGGCGAGCCCGGCCAGTAGCGGAGCAGGAGCGGCCGCTCGATGAAGTTGATCACGCCGTCCACCACCACCGCAGCGATCACGAGGTCGTCGAGGTAGCCGACCCACGGGATGAAGTCCGGGATCAGGTCGATCGGGCTCACGAGGTAGACCGCCACCGCGGCCAGCACCACCTTGGCCGCGGTCGGTACGTCGCGGTCGCCGGCCAGCGAGACCAGCATCCGGGCCAGGCGCGGCAGGGCGAGCAGCAGCTCCTTCATCGCCTGGGCACGGGGCTACTCCAGGCGGTCGGCGAGCAGCTCGGCGATGTCGCGGGTCTTGATGGTGTCGCCGACCTCCTTCGCCTTCACCCCGTCCTCGAACATCGTGAGGCAGAACGGGCAGGCGGAGGCCAGGATGTCGGGCTTCACCTCCATCGCCTGCTCCACCCGGAGCTGGTTCACCCGCCGGCCCTCGTGCTCCTCGAGCCATGCGCGGCCGCCCCCGCCGCCGCAGCAGAAGCCCTTGGCGCGATTCATCTTCATCTCCACCAGGGTGCCGCGGGTCACCCCGGCCAGCACCCGGCGCGGCTCGTCGTAGATGTCGTTGTAGCGGCCGAGGTTGCACGCGTCGTGATAGGTGATCCGCTCGTTGTCGCGCTGGGCGGGCTGGAGCCGCCCCGCCCGCAGCAGCTCGTCCATCAGCTGGGTATGGTGGATCACCCGGAAGTGGCCGTCGAACTGCGGGTACTCGTTGCGGATGGTGTTGAAGCAGTGCGGGCACGCGGTCACGATGGTCTGGAACGTGTACCGCTTGAGGGTCTCGATGTTGCCCTGGGCCAGGGTCTGGTAGAGGTACTCGTGGCCCAGACGCCGGGCCGGCTCCCCGGTGCACTTCTCCTCGTTGGCCAGGATCGCGAAGTCCACCCCTGCCGCCTGCAGCACCCGTACCAGCGCTCGCGCCACCTTCCTGTTGCGCTCGTCGAAGGAGCCGTAGCAGCCGACCCAGTAGAGGTACTCGGCCTCGTGGACGTCGGCCATCCGCCGCACGCCCAGGTCCTTGGCCCACTCCGCGCGCGTCTCCCACGACATCTGCCACGGGTTGCCGTTGGTCTCGAGGTTGCGGAACGCAGGCTGCAGCTCGGCCGGGAAGCGAGACTCGGTGAGCACCAGCCAGCGGCGCATGTCGACGATCTTCGGCACGTGCTCGATGAAGACCGGGCAGGCGTCCACGCACCAGCGGCAGGTGGTGCAGGCCCACAGCACGTTGTCGTGGATGACGTCGCCCACCAGCGCCGTCTGCGGCGCCTGCGCACCGGTCTGACCGAGAAGCGCTGGCGCTTCGTTGAAGAGCCGCTCCCGGAGGTGCAGGATGAGCCACTTCGGGTCGAGCTCCTTGCCGCTCATGTTGGCCGGGCAGCGCGAGGTGCAGCGGCCGCACTCGGTGCAGTTGTAGGTGTCGAAGAGGTCCTTCCAGGCCAGGTCGGCGAGGCTGCCGACCCCGAAGGTCTCCGAGTTCTCGAGATCGACGTTGCGGGCCTGGCCCTTGGGCTCGAGCGACGAGAAGAACACGTTGAGCGGCGAGACCAGGATGTGCAGGTGCTTGGAATACGGCAGCAGGACCAGGAAGCCCAGCAGGGTGGCCGCGTGCAGCCACCAGGCGGCGTGAAAGATCACGGTGACCGCGACCGCGGGCAGCGCGGCGAGGACGCGGGCGATGGCCTGCCCCGCGAACTGCCAGTGGTCGGAGGCGGCGGGCGCGAGCACGATGCGGCCGGCGTCCGCCACCAGGTCCGTGACCATGAGGCCCAGGATCAGCAGCAGGATCACGTTGGCCTCGGTCGAGAGGTTCAGGCGTCGGGGCCGGGTGACGAGCCGGCGGAACATCGCGTACCCCACCGCCAGGATCACCAGCACGCTGAACACGTCCTCGAGGATCAGGTAGGGCGCGGTGTCCGACATCAGCGGCAGGAAGAACGACTCGGTGACCGCCTTGCCGAAGAACTCGACGGTGCCGAGGGTCAGGATCACGAAGCCCCAGAAGATGGTGGCGTGCATCAGGCCCGGCCAGAAGTCGTTGGCGAGGAGGCGCGCCTGCCCGAACACGTACACGATCACCCGGCCCACGCGCGCGGGGATCCGGTCCCAGCGGGCGAGCGGCTTGCCCTTCAGCAGCAGGCGCAGCAGGTAGAAGGCCCGGCGCCCGAAGAGCACGCCCGCCGCCGCGATCAGCCCGTAGAAGAGCAGCCAGCCCGGGATGATTCCGTACCACTGGTGAGAGGGCAACATCAGGGACGCCTCATGGGTTCGATAGTGTGGGGTGCACCCTCGGAGGTGTCAAGGGCGCCTCAGGGTCTGGGCGAGGATCCGGGCCACCGCCGAGTACGGATCGAGACGGCCCGCGGTCACCGCCTCGATCGTGGCGCCGAGCGCGGCGTCGGTCTGCACCCGCTCGGTGACCTGGGCGGTGAATTCCTCCACCAGCAGCGCCTCCAGCTCGGCACGGCGCCGCGCCTGCCGCCGCGTCTCGAGCGCGCCCGCCTGCTCCAGCACCGCGCGGTGGCGCTTCACCTGGCCCATCAGCTCGTCGATCCCCACGTCGTTGACGGCCTGGGCGGCCAGAACCGGCACCTCCCAGTCCACGTCCTTGGGCGCGCCCCCGCTCGTGTAGTGCAGGTGGACGCTGAAGCGCAGCTCGGCCATGAGGGCGTGCGCCCCGTCGCGGTCGGCCTTGTTGACCACGAAGACGTCCGCCACCTCCATCAGACCCGCCTTCATGGCCTGGATGGAGTCGCCGGACTCCGGGACCAGGGTCACCACCGTGGTGTCGACCTGCCGGATGATGTCGAGCTCGGTCTGCCCCACCCCGACCGTCTCGACGATGATCCAGGGGAAGCCGAAGGCGTCCATCAGCTTGATGACGTCGCCGGTGGCGCGGGCGAGACCGCCCAGGCTGCCGCGCGTCGCCATGCTGCGGATGAACACGTCGGGGTCCAGGGTGTGGGTCTGCATGCGGATCCGGTCGCCCAGGACCGCGCCGCCGGTGAACGGGCTGGACGGGTCGACCGCGATCACACCCACCGGCTGCTTCTCCGCGCGCAGCCGGCCGGTCACCCGGTCCACCAGCGTGGACTTGCCCGCGCCGGGCGGCCCCGTGATGCCGAGCACGTACGCGCGACCGGTGCGCTCGTGGACCGCCCGCATGATCTCGGGCACGTCCGGCGCGCGATTCTCGACCCGGGTGATCAGGCGCGCGAGGGCCAGACGGTCGCCGTCCAGCATGCGACGGACGAGATCGCCCACGGGCGGTACCGCGCTCAGGCGCCCGGCCAGGGTGAGGCGGCGGACTCGGACGGCTCCGCGCTCAGGCGGGCCTCCATCACCAGGGCGTCCTCGCCGGTGTCGAAGTAGTAGCCCTTGCGGCGACCGATCACCCGGAACCCGAAGCTCTCGTAGAGCCCGAGGGCCTCGGTATTGGTGGGGCGCACCTCGAGGAAGGCCAGGCTCACCGCGCGGGTCTTCGCGTCGCCCAGGACCGCGCCCAGCAGCCCGCGGGCCACCCCGCGGCGCCGCAGGTCCGGGTGCGCGGCCAGGTTGGTGACGTGGATCTCGTGGCCGATCTCCCAGAGGCAGAGGTAGCCCAGCAGCCGGCGGCCCCGGCGCGCCACCAGGCAGCGGGCGACGCGATTCTGGGTCAGCTCGTAGCGGAAGGCGCCGCGCGACCACGGGGTCTGGAACGACGCGCGCTCGATGACGAGCACGTCGTCCAGGTCCTCGAGGGTCATCGGCTCGATCGTCAGCGCGTCATCGTCACGCGTTGGGTCACGCAGGCCGAGGTCACGCATGTCGGGCCCGGAGCTCGGCCTCCGAGGGGCGGAGATAGAGCGGGGTGAGTCGCTCGGCGGAGACGCCCCCGCCCGACCGCAGCATCGCGTAGCCGAGCGCGCCGACCACCGCGGGCGAGGGCAGCGACTGGGCCGGCGGCGCCTCGCGGAGGCCCGCGCCGAGCCGGGCCAGGTGCGGCCGGCAGGTCGCGACGCCGTCGCCCGTCACGATGATCGGCGCCTCGAGGCGCGCCGCCGCGTCGGCGGGGGGCAGCGCGAGGTAGTCCCACACCCGGATCATCTCGACCCCGCTCCACCGGTAGAGCGAGCAGTAGACCTCGCCCTTGCGCGCGTCGAGCAGCGGGCACACCGACGCGTCGGCGAACGGCAGCGTGGCGGCCAGGGCGTCGAGCGTCGGGACCGGCGCGATGGGCAGGTCGAGGGCCAGGGCCAGGCCCTTGGCGGTGGCGGTGCCCACGCGAAGGCCGGTGAAGGAGCCGGGCCCGATCGAGACCGCGAGGCCCCGCAGGCTCGACATCTCCCACCCGCAGTCCTCGAGCAGCCGGTCCACCACCGCCATCAGCCGCTCCGAGTGGGTGAGCGCGATGTTGAGCCGGCTCTCGCCGACCAGGCGCCCGTCGTCGAGCAGCGCGGCGCCGCCCGCAAGCGTGGCGGTCTCGAGCGCCAGCAACCTCATGCGCGGCAGTCTAGCATGGCGCGGCGGCCGCACGCGGCCGGCCACTTTCGAGTTGACAACCCATCGCGTCGGCCCGCATCCTTGAGTCGACTGATGGCCCCGCCGCCGCGACAAACCGACAGCCAGATGGACGCGGAGGTTCGCGAGAAGATCCATCTCGAGATCCTCAAGCGAACCGGGGCCTATCACGCGAACGACCACGTTCTCCTCCCCTCCGGCCATCACACCAGCGAGTACATCGAGAAGACCCTCGTTACCACCGAGGCCTCCTTCACCGAAGGGCTCGGGGCGGTCATCGCCAAGCACTTCGCCCAGTGGCCCATCGACGTGGTGCTCTCGACCGGTCCCGGGGCCCTGATCCTCTCCCACTGCGTGGCCCGCGCGCATCCGTCGCGGCCCACCCTGGCCTACGGCACCAAGGGCGTCAGCGCGGGCAAGCGGCGGGTCACCCTGCCGGTGGAGTTCCAGCGCTTCATCCGCACCGGCACCAAGGTGCTGATCGTCGAGGATCTGGTCAGCTCCGGCACCACGGTGCGCCTCCTCTCCCAGCTCGTGGAGGACCTCGGCGGCCAGGTGATCGGCATCGGCGCGCTGTGGCGCCGCACCAAGAAGGCGGAGATCGGCGGCAAGGAGATCTTCAGCCTGGTGAGCCGTGACTTCCCGACCTACGCCCCCGAGACCTGTCCGCTCTGCAAGAAGGGCGTGGCGCTCAACCAGGAGTACGTGAAGCGGCGCGAGCATCGCAAGCCGTCGTCCGCCCACGAGAAGTCGTAGCCTCATCGCCCCCAAGATATGGGGGCTGCACCGCGTCAGGAACCCTCTATCCGGTATTTTCCGCTTGACACGTTTTTTACCCTCCCCTATTGTCCGGACAGATCGACCGCGTGACGCGCGGGGATCGGGAGGGGGGTGACATCACATGGCGAAGAAGAAGGCCGCGAAGAAGAAAAAGAAGAAGTAAGGCGCCACTCGTGGCGCTCGGCCCTGTCGGCCCCATCCCGGCAGGGCCGTTCCATCTCCGAGTCCGCCTCCACCCACCACCGACCCCGTGACCCACCGACACGCCTACGCCCTGCTGCTCGGAGTCGCCATGGTCTGGGCCGGGAATTTTCCCCTCGCCAAGCTCGGCCTGCACGAGCTGGGCCCGGTGACCATGTCGGCCACCCGCGCCGTCATCGCGGCCCCGCTCCTGGTGCTGGTCTCGCGCGTGCTGGAAGGCCCGCTGCCGCCGCTCGCCCGTCGCGACCTCACCGCGGTGATCGTGCTCGCGGTGACCGGGTTCGTGGGCAACTCCGCGCTCTGGTACGTGGGTCTGCGCTACACGAGCCCGGCCAACGCGGGCATCCTGGGCGCGGCCTCGCCGGTGGTGGTGGCGCTCGCCGCCGCGGGCTGGCTGCGGGAGCGGCTGTCCCCGATCAACCTGGCCGGGATCGGCCTCACCCTGGCCGCGGTGCTGCTGACGATCACACGCGGGTCGCCCGAGATCCTGCTCACCCTCTCGGTCAACCGCGGCGACGTCATCATCCTCACCTCGCAGATCCTGTGGGTGATCTACACCCTCTACAGCCGGGCCAACCTCTCGACCTTCTCGCCGCTGCAGATGCTGGCCGGCGCGCACGTGGTCGCGGCGGGCCTGCTGCTCCCCCTGGCCCTGCTCGAGCGGCCGTGGCAGAGCTTCGCGCACGCCTCGTGGGTGGGGTTCTCGGTGGTGCTCTACAGCGCGCTGCTGGGAACGCCGGGCCACATCGCCTTCTACCAGGCGGTGCGCACCGTCGGGCCCGGGCGGGCCGCGGTGTTCATGAACCTGATCCCGTTCCTGGTGCTCGGCCTCTCGTGGCTGATGCTGGGCGAGCCGATCCGCTGGTACCACCTGGTGGGCGCGATCGGGGTGATCGCGGGCGTCGCCCTGACCACCCGTCGCTAGCGCTTCACGGCCGCCTTCGACCCCTTGCTCGACACCGGCTTGGCCGGCTTGTCGTCCTTGATCAGGTGCTTCACCTCGTCCATGAACTGGGAGATGTCCTTGAACTGGCGATACACCGAGGCGAACCGCACGTAGGCGACCTGGTCGAGCTTCTGCAGGTGCTCCATGACGATCTCGCCCAGCTCGAGGCTGGTGATCTCCTTCTCGGCCCGGTCGTGCAGCTTGGCCTCGATGTCGGCCACCACGTCGTCCACCGCCTGCACCCCGACCGAGCGCTTCTCGCAGGACTTGAGGATGGAGCCGCGGAGCTTCTGCCGGTCGAAGGGCTCGCGGCGACCGTCGCGCTTGACCACGTGGGGCAGCACGTCCTCGATGTACTCGTACGTGGTGTAGCGCCGGTGGCACTTGAGGCACGCCCGGCGGCGACGGATGAACTCCCCGTCGCGCCCCACCCGCGAGTCCACCACGCGGTCCTCGGTGTGGCCGCAGAACGGGCACTTCACTTGAGGCGCCCCGCGTAGAGGGGGAACTGGGAGGTCAGCTCCTGCACCTGGCCGCGCACCGCCGCCTCCACCGCCCCGTCCCCCGCCCGGGTCAGTACCCGGTCGATGAAGTCCGCGATCCGCGCCATCTCCGGCTCCTTCATGCCGCGCGTGGTGACCGCCGGCGTCCCGATGCGGATGCCGCTCGTGACCATGGGGCCCTTGGTGTCGAAGGGGATGCCGTTCTTGTTGACGGTGATCCAGGCCCGGTCGAGGGTCTCCTGGGCGTCCTTGCCGGTGACGTTGCGGGTGGTGAGATCCACCAGGATCAGATGGGTGTCGGTCCCGCCCGAGACCAGGCGGAAGCCGCGGGCCATCAGCGCCTCCGCGAGCGCGCGGGCGTTCTTGACGATCTGCCCCTGGTAGGCCCGCCACTCCGGGGTCTGGGCTTCCCGGAAGGCGACCGCCTTCGCCGCGATCACGTGCATGAGCGGCCCGCCCTGGATGCCGGGCAGCACGGTGCGGTCGAGATCCTTGGCGTACTGGCTCCGGCACATCACCATGCCGCCGCGCGGCCCGCGCAGGGTCTTGTGGGTGGTCGTGGTGACGAAGTCGGCGAACGGGAGCGGCGAGGGATGGAGACCCGCCGCGACCAGCCCGGCCGGATGCGCGATGTCGGCCATGAAGGCGGCGCCCACCTCGTCGGCGATCTCGCGGAAGGGCTTGAAGTCGATCGCGCGCGGGAAGGCCGAGCCCCCCGCGATGACGAGCTTGGGCCGGTGCCGCCGGGCCAGATCACGGACCTCGTCCAGATCGATCCGCTCGGTGTCCTTGCGGACCCCGTAGGGCACGATCTGGTAGAAGCGGCCCGAGAAGTTGATCGGGCTGCCCGCGGTGAGATGCCCGCCGTGGGCCAGGTTCGGACCCAGCACGATGTCGCCCGGCTTGAGCAGGGTGAAGTACACCGCCATGTTGGCCTGCGAGCCCGAGTGGGGCTGCACGTTGACGTGCTCGGCCCCGAACAGCTCCCGCGCCCGCCCAATGGCCAACTCTTCGGCAATGTCCACGAACTCACAGCCGCCGTAGTAGCGCTTGCCCGGATAGCCCTCGGCGTACTTGTTGGTCATCACCGAGCCCACCGCTTCCAGCACCGCCTCGGAGACGAAGTTCTCGGACGCGATCAGCTCGAGGTTGCGGGACTGGCGCTCGGTCTCCGCGCGGATCGCCTTGGCGATCTCCGGATCGGTCTGCTCGAGCGGGCTCATGGCTGCACCCGGTCGCCGGCGTGGCGGGACTCGACGTCCGCGATCTTGGCGACCCGCCGCGCGTGCCGGCCGGCCGCGAAGTCGGTCTCGAGCCAGGCCTGGAGGATGTCGGCCGCCATGTCCGCGCCCATGAGCCGGCCGCCCAGCACCAGCACGTTGGCGTCGTTGTGCTCGCGGCTCATGCGCGCGGTGTAGAGGTCGGCGCAGAGGGCCGCGCGCACGCCCGGGACCTTGTTGGCCGCGATGGACATGCCGATGCCGGTGCCACACACCAGGAGGCCTCGCTCGACCTTGTGATCGGCGACCGACTCCGCGACCAGAGCGGCGTAGTCCGGGTAATCGACGGATTCGGTGGAGTGCGTGCCGAGATCAAGTACCTGGTAGTTGTGGTTTATCAACCAGCCCTTGAGGGCTTCCTTGAGCCCGTATCCGGCATGGTCGGCGCCGAGCGCAATGGTGGAAACCACCCGCCAACCTTACGCTCCGTCGGGGCTGGGTGTCAAGGAACCCGCTACCGGTAGGGGGCGTGAGCCCGCCACGATCAGGCTCCGACCTCCTCCCGTCCGTCGAGCACCGGCTCCGGGACCTGCGCGACGACCGCGTCCATCTCGGCGAGGATCTCGCGGCGCCGATCGGCCAGATGGCGTGCGAGATCCCGGTCGAGCACGAGCCGGAGCAGGGCCCGCGTCTCCCGGTAGAGCCGGCGCAGGCGCTCGCTCCAGGCCAGCGCGAAGAAGCCACCCGGCCCGAGCAGGACGATGAAGAGCGCGAGGAGCAGACCGCCGCCCCAGCGCCAGAGCAGCCACGCCTCCGCGATCCACGCGAGCGGGTACAGCACGACGCCGGCCACCAGCTTGTAGGTGGCCTCCACGTCCCCCTCGGGACGGAGCAGGCGGACCGCGGCCCAGGTGAGCCAGTACGGCAGCGTGTGGCTCGCGAGGCCCCAGAGCGCCAGCGGGAGCCCGCCGAGCAGGGCCGCGAGCTGGCCGCCCGCGTAGCGCAGGGCCACGCTCGGGGCCGGCGGCTTCAGCAGCACCGCGGTGCGCAGGCCCGCCTCGTCCAGGTCCTTCACGTAGCGCTCCATCTGGCCGCGCAGCAGCGAGAGGCGCGCCGCGTCGTGGCGGCTCAGGTACCGATAGGCGCGCGTGGCGCGCCGCCGCCAGTCCGCGCGCGCGGGCGCGTCCCACTCCCCGCCCCGCTCCTGGCGCCAGAGCCGCTCGGCGTGCTCGACCAGGCGCAGCGTCTGCCGGTCGTCCACCCGCGCGATGAGCCCGCGCATCGCCTCGCCGAGCCGCTCGGTGAGCCGGCGGGCGGCCTCCTCGGGCGAGGATCGCGCGAGCGCCACGCAGTCGGCCACCGGCACCGGCTCGCCGATCGAGACCAGGGCCCATCCGGTCCGGAACGTGCCGGGCTCGTGGAACATGAGACCGACCGGCAGCAGGGTCACCGGGCCGACCGAGTCCGCCTCCGCGGCCAGCAGCATGCGCGCCGCGCCGGTGCGGAGCGGCATCAGGAGCGGCTCGGGCTGGCTCACGCCCTCCGGGAAGATCAGGATCGCCTGGCCGCCCCGCAGCGTGGCCGACGAGGCCTCGAACAGCGCGGTGTTGCGCGCCGGATCGGTGCCGCCCTCCTGGCGACGGTGCACCGGCAGCGCCCCGATCAGGCGAAGGAAGGGCCCGATCAGAGGATTCGAGAAGAGCGGCGCCTTGGCCACCGAGACCAGGCGCCGGGGAAAGTGGCCCAGCAGCAGCACGCCGTCCACGAGCGCGTTGTGGTGGTTGGCGGCCACGATGAGCGGGCCCACCGGCGGGATCCGCTCGGCGCCGATCACGTCGACGCGACGATAGAACAGCGCGAGCAGGAGGCGGGCCAGCGCCCGGACCAGCCGGTAGGGCGCGGGAGCGTCGCTCAGAGCGACACGCGCTGGCCGTCCTCGGCCACGGCGGCCGGCCAGCCCAGACGGCTCGTGATCGCGTCCCGGAGCGAGGACGCCGCGTCCGGCTCGCCGTGGACGACGTAGGTCATGCCGGGCGGCCGGGTGAAGCCGCCGAGCCAGCGCAGGATCTCCTCGCGGTCGGCGTGGGCCGAGTACGCGTCGCTCACCATGATCTGCGCGCGCACCGGGACCACCGCGCCCAGCATCTTCATCTCGGTCGCCCCGTCCTTGAGCACGCGCCCGCGGGTGCCCGCCGCCTGGTAGCCGACGAAGAGCACGGTGGTGCGGGGATCGGGCAGGAGGCGCTTCAGGTGGTGGAGGATGCGCCCTCCGGTGGCCATGCCGCTGCCCGCCACGATGATGCCCGGCCCCGCGGCATCGTTCAGCCGCTTGGAATCGTCCACCGTGCGCGCCAGGGTCAGGTGGCGCGGAGCGAAGGGCCGGATGCCGTCCGCCTCCAGGGCGGTCAGCGCGGCGTCGTGCTCCTCGGTGTGGCTCGCGTAGATCGCGGTGGCCTGGATCCCCATCGGGCTGTCGAGGTAGACCGGAAGGCGCGGGATCGTCCCCTTCGTCTCGAGGGCGCGCAGGTCGTGGAGGATCTCCTGCGAGCGGCCCACCGCAAAGGCGGGGATGAGCAGCCAGCCCTTCTGGTCGACCGCGCGCCGCACCGCGGCCGCGAGCCGCTCGGTGGGATCGTCCGGCGAGTGCACGCGGTTGCCGTAGGTGGACTCCACCAGCAGCACGTCGGCCTCGGCCACCGCGTCCGGATCCACCATGATCGGCACGTCGTAGCGGCCGAGGTCGCCGGAGAACACGAGGCGGCGCCCGCCGATCACGCAGGTGACGAGCCCGGCCCCCAGGATGTGCCCCGACGGCGTGAAGCGAGCCTCGACGCCGGGCGCGGGCGTGAAGCGCTCGCCGAAGGCCACGCGACGGGCCCGCGCGAGCACGCGGTCGGCGTCCGCCACCGTGTAGAGCGGCAGCGCGGGGTCGTGCTTGCTGGTCCGGTGGCGGTTGGCGAACGCGGCCTCCTCTTCCTGGAGGTGCGCCGCGTCCGGGAGCATGATCCGGAGGAGATCGAGCGTGCCGCCGGTGCAGTAGACCGGCCCGGCGAAGCCGTCGCGGCAGAGGCGCGGCAGGTAGCCGGAGTGGTCGATGTGAGCGTGGCTCAGCACGACCGCCTGCAGCGTCTTCGGATCCACCGGCGGCGGAGCCCAGTTGCGCAGGCGCAGGGGCTTCAGGCCCTGGAAGAGCCCGCAGTCGAGCAGGAGCCGGCTCGCGCCGTCCTCGAGCAGATGCTTGGAGCCGGTCACGGTGCCCCCGGCCGCCCCGAGGAAGATCAGGGTCGCGGTCACTCGGAGATGGACTCCCGCACGGACCGACGACGCTCGCCGCGCATCGGGTACGGGCCCGCCCCCGCCGGGAACTCGAACGTCTCCTGCTCCGCGGTCTCCACCCCCAGGGTGACCAGGCGCTCGATGTCGAGCCGCGCCTCCATCGCCGCCACCGCGGCGGCCTCCATCCGGGTGTCCGGGTGGCGCGGCGTGAAGAGCGTGCAGCAGTCCGCGTCGGGCTCGATGGAGATCTCGTACGTCCCGAGCGCGTGGGCCTGCTCGGTGATCTCGAGCTTGTCCATGCCGATCAGGGGCCGCAGGATCGGCACGCCGGCCACCTCGTCGATGCGCGTGATGTTGGCGAGCGTCTGCGAGGCCACCTGCCCCAGGCTCTCGCCGGTGACCAGCGCGGGCGCGCCCGCGTGCCGGGCGAGGCGCTCGGCGATGCGCACCATGAGCCGCCGGTAGACGACCACGCGGGCGGGCGGGGGCACCGCCAGCACCACCTCGCGCTGGATCTCCCCGAAGGGGACGAGGAAGAGGCGCGAGTGGTACTGCCACTGGGTCAGACGGGTCACCAGCTCGCGCGCCTTGGGGCGGGAGAGATCGGGCAGGTAGGGCGCGCTGTGGAAATGCACGAACACCACGCGGCAGCCCCGCTTCATGAGGCGCCACGCCGCCACCGGCGAGTCGATGCCGCCCGACAGCAGCGCGGCCACCGTGCCGCTCGCTCCCACCGGCAGGCCGCCCGCCCCCTGGTCGCGGTCCGCGTAGACGAACGCCTCGCCCGGCAGCACCTCCACCCGCACGTCGAGCTCGGCGTGCTCGAGGCTGACCCGGACGTCGGGTCGGAGCGCGAGCACGTGCGCGCCCAGGTCGCGATTGAGCTCGACCGAGGTCAGCGGGAACGTCTTGAAGGCGCGACGGGCCGAGATCCGGAAGGTCCGGAACTCGCGGCCCTCGATCGCCTGCCCCACCGCCGCCCGCAGGGCCTCGCGCGAGACGCCGGTGCGCAGGGCCAGCGAGAAGTTGGCCACCCCGCACACGCGGGCGAGCCGCTCGCGCAGACGCGCCGGGTCCGGGTGGCGCGAGAGATCCAGCATGATGCGCCCGGTGAGCTGCACCAGCCGCACCGGACCGAGGTCGGCGATCGCGCGCAGGAGGTTCTCTTGCAGATGCCGGAGGAAGAGGGGGCGATTGCCCCGCTTGAGGCTGATCTCGTGGTAGTGGAGGATCGCGGCCGGCACCGTCTGATGAGTCGACATCACTCGGCCTCCGCGGGTCGGCGGTGCTTGGGCCGCCGGCGGTAGACCGTCCGCGGCACCTCCACCTTGGGCGGCTTGGCCGGCATCGGCTTGCGAACCTTGAAGTGGATCGAGTCGTGGATCGGCTTCCGGCGCTGCTTCATCCGGCAAGTATATCCCGCCGGTCGGCGGTCAATAGGGCGCGCCCGGGAAGGTGTTGATGCCGGCGGGCCGGCCCGCCGCCTTGTACATCTTGACCGCGCCCACGCCCGCCCCGCCCCACAGGCCCTCGATGACCCCGTCGTGCAGCGCCCAGCTCCGACCGCGCACGGTCCGGGCCGCGTCCGGCCGGCGGAAGTGCGAGGAGCCGTCGAGCGCGGGCAGCAGCGACCCGCCCTCGGAGAACCCGGCGTGGATCTCCTCCATCACGTCGCGGCCCATCAGGTAGCCGCAGCCCCGGCGCTCGTACAGGATGGCCGAGTGGTAGAAGAGCGGCTCGATGAGGTAGATCTCCTTGCCGATCAGGGTGCAGAAGCTCTCCATCGCGTCCAGCACCCGCGACAGCAGGCGCAGGCCGCGCCGCACCTGCCCGGGGGCGAGCCCGTCCTGCATGGCGCGCGCTTCCTCGACCACGTTGCGCGAGGCGGTGCCGAAGAGGGTGTCGCGCCCGTCCGGGTCGCGGTCGATCGCGAAGCGCGGCCCGGCCGGGTCGGTGATCTGCACGAAGGCCAGCTCCGGCACCGACAGCGGCGACATCTCGACGTCGACCAGCAGCGCGGGATCGCGATCTTCGGTCGAGGAGCGCACCTCCACCCGGGCCCACGGCTTGTCCGGGGGCGCGGTCACCCGCACCAGCCGGGCCCCGTCCCGGTCGCAGAGGGTGGAGGGGTCGATCGCGAAGCGGTCGAACAGCTCGTCGGGCACCAGGCGCGCGTAGAGGGCCTCCGCGACCTCGCGGGGCAGCGCGTTGATCTCCTGGATCGAGCCGAGGCCGAGCCCCTCCGCGCGCAGGTCCATGGCGTCCGGTCGCGCCCTAGCGGGGTCCCGCCGGCGCGGGGCCGGGCTCGAGCGTGGGCAGGAGCCCGCGCGCGGCCTCGAGATCCTCGGGGGTGTTGACGTTCATGAAGACGACCTCGGGGGCGCGGTGGCGAGCGACCTCGTCCTCCCCGATCGCGAGGACGCGCACGTCCTCGTAGAAGCCGACGATCTTGAGGCGACCGGCGCGCAGCCGCGTCTCGATCGGCGCGAGGCACGCCTTGCCGTAGCAGGCGTGGAGCGTCTCCCACTGCGCCCCGACGCGCGGGACCACCACGTCTGCCTCCGCGGCCCGCGCGGTGACCAGGCGCGCCACCTCCACCATCAGGAACGGCATGTCGCAGGCCACCGTGAACGCGACGTCGCCGCGCGCGGCGCGGAGGCCGGAGTAGATGCCGCCGAGCGAGCCCCCGTCGGGGAACACGTCGGGCACCATCGGCAGTCCGAGCGAGGCGTAGAGCTCGGGGGTGTTGGTGACGAGCAGCACGTCGTCGGCCACCGCCCGCACCACGTCGGCGACCCGGTCGATGATTCGCCGCCCGCCCAGCTCCATCAGGGCCTTGGGCCGCCCACCCATCCGCACGCTCCGGCCCCCGGCCTGGATCACGCCGGTTATCCGCATGCCGCCTCGACGATCACCGGCCCCTGCCGGAGGATCCGGGGGGGCCAGACCGTGCAGTCCGCGACGGTGGAGCCCGCGCCGCCCACGGTCGGCCCGCCGTCGAGGATCAGCTCGACCCGCCCCTCGAAGTAGTCGCGCACCGCCGCCGCGGTGAGCGCGGGCGGCGCCTCGCTCGGATTGGCGCTCGGCGCGGTGATCGGGCGTCCCGCCGAGCGCACGAGCGCGCGGGCGACCGCGTGGCCGGGCATGCGCACCCCGATGGTGGAGCCGCCCCCGGTGAGCCCCGCGGGCACGCGGTCCGCCGCCTCCAGCACGAGGGTGAGCGGGCCGGGCCAGTACCGCGCCATCAGGGCCCGGGCGCCGTCGGAGACGCGGGCGGCCAGGCCCACCGCCATCTCGATCGAGTCGACCAGCACCAGCAGCGCCTTGTGCTCCGGCCTCCCCTTCACCTCGAACACCCGTGCGACCGCGTCGGAGTCGAGCGCGTCGGCGCCGAGACCGTAGAAGCTCTCGGTCGGGAACGCCACCAGCCCGCCCGCCTCGACCACCGCGGCGGCGGCCGCGATCGAGCGCACGTCGGGCTGCTCCGGATCCACCGCGCGGATACGCGTACGGATGGGCGGGGCGCTCACCCGAGACGTCTCAGGGCGTGATGGCCGATGTCGCGCCGGTAGTGGGCCCCGTCGAAGCGGATGCGCTCGACGCCGGCGTAGGCGGTGCGGATCGCGGCGGCCACGTCGGCGCCCAGCGCCTGCACCCCGAGCACGCGGCCGCCCGAGGTCACGAGCGCGCCCCCCGCGAGCGCGGTGCCCGCGTGGAACACGTTGACGCCGGGAAGCGCGGCGGCGGCCTCCACCCCGGTGATGACCCGGCCCGTCTCGTAGGCCCCGGGGTACCCCGCGGAGGTCATGACCACGCACACCGCGCTCTCCGGGCGGAAGCCGAGCGCGGGCGGCAGGCCCTTCCCGGTCGCGGCGGCGAGGAGCAGGGCCAGCAGGTCGTCCTCGAGGCGCGGCAGGATGGCCTGGCACTCGGGGTCGCCGAAGCGGCAGTTGAACTCGATGACCTTCGGCCCCTCGCGCGTGATCATCAGGCCCACGAAGAGGACGCCGGTGTAGGGCGCGCCCTCCTCGGCCATGGCCGCGATGGTGGGGCGGACGATCTCGCGCATCACGCGCTCCTGCACGCCCGCGTCCATCACCGGAGCCGGCGAGTAGGCGCCCATGCCGCCGGTGTTCGGGCCGCGATCGCCGTCGTGCACCGTCTTGTGGTCCTGCGCCGCGACGAGCGGCAGCACGCCGGTCCCGTCGGAGAGCGCGAAGAACGACGCCTCCTCGCCCACCAGGAACTCCTCGATCACCACCGTGAGCCCGGAGTCGCCGAAGGCGCGCGCCTCGAGGCACTGGGCGACCGCCCGGTCCGCTTCTTCCAGGGTCTGGCACACCACCACGCCCTTGCCCGCGGCGAGGCCGTCGGCCTTCACGACGAGCGGTGCGCCCAGCTCCCGGCAGTAGCGCCGGGCCGCCGCCGCGTCCCGGAAGGTGCCGAACCGCGCGGTCGGGATGCGGTGACGGGCCATCAGGTCCTTGGCGAAGGCCTTCGAGCTCTCGAGCCGCGCCGCGGCCGCGCTGCCTCCGAACACCGCGAGGCCGGCCGCGCGGAGCCGGTCGGCCAGCCCGAGGGCGAGCGGGGTCTCGGGCCCCACCACCACGAGGTCGGGCCGCTCCTGCTGGGCCAGGGCGACGATCTGGTCGATGGCGGTGTCCTTGATCGGCACGCAGCGGGCGTGGGCCGCGATGCCGGGGTTGCCGGGCGCGGCGATCATGCGCCCGAGGCCCGGACTCTGGGCGAGCTTCCAGGCCAACGCGTGCTCGCGCCCGCCGCCCCCGACGAGGAGGACGTCGGTCATTCCTCGCTCTCCGGCGCCGCGTCGTCCGCGCCCCCGGCCTCGCCGTCCTCGAGGTGTGCCCGCGCGATCTTGGCCCACGGGCTACCCAGGTCCAGCTCGAGGTAGCGCCGCCAGTGGATCGCCGCGCTCTCGCTCCGCCCCATCTTGGCCAGCACGCCGGCCAGGTTGAAGTGGGCGTCGGCGTAGTCCGCGTCCAGCTCGAGCGCGCGCCGGTACCACGTCACCGCCACCGGGAAGTCGCCGAGGTCCTCGTGGAGCGAGCCCAGGTTGAAGGCGGCCTGGCAGCAGCTGTCGTCGGCCTCGAGCGCGGCGCGATAGCACTCGCCGGCCCGCTCGTACTGCCCCATCCGGTGGTGCAGGAGCCCGAGGTTGTTCCAGGCCGCCGCGTAGCCCGGGTCCATGTCGAGCACGCGCTCGTAGGCGTCCACCGCCGACTCCCACCGCTCGGGGTCCCCGTCCCACTCCGAGGCGCGCTGGAACCAGACCTCGGCCGCGTCGGCGGGCGGGATCAGCGGCCGCACCATGCCGGTCAGCAGCACCTCGCGCGTCTCGCGCTCGAGGTCGCCCGCCGCGAAGTCGAGCAGCGCCTGCCCGGTGCCCGGGTCGAGGCGCAGGCGATCCTGCTCCACCACCACCCGGCGATCGTGGACCACCAGCCGCAGCTCCGCGAGCGGGGTCTGCACGTCCGGGACGAGGCGCCGGGCCCCGTCCAGCGCGGCCCGCACCTGTCGCACGCTCGCGCCGCTCTCGAGGAGCTGGGCCGCGGCCCGGGCCGAGACCAGCTCGCGGAAGCGGACCCCGCGCGGGTCGTCGCGCAGGAGCCCGAGGCGCCTCAACTGGGATCGACGCTTGGGGGACAGCCGCAGGAGCCGCGTCAGCTCGCGCAGCGAGAACACCCGCTCGGGAGGATGACTAGTGCTTGAAATGGCGGATCCCGGACACCACCATGGCCATGCCGTGCAGGTCGGCCGCGGCCACGACTTCCTCGTCGCGGAGCGAGCCCCCCGGATGGATCACCGCGGTGGCGCCGGCCTTGGCGACCACGTCGAGCCCGTCGCGGAACGGGAAGAACGCGTCGGAGGCGCACACCGAGCCCTTCGTCTCGAGCCCCACCTCGCGCGCGCGCATCACCGCGAGCCGGGCCGAGTCCACCCGGTTCATCTGCCCGGCTCCGACGCCCACCACCTGCTCCGCGGTGGCGAGCACGATGGCGTTGGACTTGGCGTGCTTGCCCACCCGCCACGCGAAGCGCAGGGCGGACAGCTCCGCCGCGCTCGGCGCGCGGCGCGAGACCACCTTGAGGGCTGCCTCGTCCAGGTCGGTCAGGTCGGCGTCCTGGAGCAGCACCCCGCCCCAGACGCTCCGCAGCTCCGGCGCGCGCGCCGGATAGTCGCGCCGCGCGCACGGGAGCTGGAACACGCGGCACTTCTTCTTGGTCCGGCGGATCTCCTCGAGCGCGTCCGGCTCGTAGGCGGGCGCGAACAGGATCTCGAGCAGGATGCCGGACAGCTCCTTCACCACCTCGAGATCCACCGTCCGGTTCAGCCCCACGATGCCGCCGTAGATCGACACCGGGTCGCAGGCCTTGGCCCGGCGGATGGCCTCGCCCGCCCCCGCCCCGAGGGCGACGCCGCACGGGTTGGTGTGCTTGATCACCACCGCGGCCGGGTCGTCGAACTCGAGCAGCAGGCCGAGCGCGGCCGACCAGTCGAGCAGGTTGTTGTAGGAGAGCTCGGGCCCGTGGAGCTGGGTGGCCGCGCTCAGCCCGAGCGGGCCCTTCGCCGGGCGATAGAAGGCGGCGGCCTGGTGCGGGTTCTCGCCGTAGCGGAGCGACTGCACCCGCACGCCGTCGATCGCCAGGCGCTCCGGGAAGCCCGCGGCGGCGGATCGGCCCGCCGCGCTCGGGTCGCGGAGGTAGGTCGCGATCGCCGCGTCGTACTGCGCGGTGCGCCGGAAGGCGTCCGCGGCCAGGCGGAAGCGGGTCTCGTCCGAGAGCGTCCCGTCCGACTTCCGCAGCTCGTCGAGCACCGGCCCGTACTGCGCGGGATCGGTGAGCACCGCCACGTGGGCGTGATTCTTGGCCGCGCCCCGGATCATGCTGGGGCCCCCGATGTCGATGTTCTCGATCGCCTCCTCGAGCGTGACCCCGGCGCGCTCGACCGTCTGCTCGAAGGGGTAGAGCGTCACCGCGATCAGGTCGATGGGCCGGATCCCGTGCCGCTCGAGCGCGGCCACGTGCTCGGGCAGCTCTCGCCGGGCCAGGAGCCCGCCGTGCACCTTGGGGTGGAGGGTCTTCACGCGCCCGTCGAGCATCTCCGGGAAGCCGGTGACCTCGGCCACGTCCACCACCGCGACCCCGGACTCGCGCAGCAGCCGGGCGGTGCCGCCGGTGGAGATGATCTCGGCGCCGAGCGCGGCGAGGCCCCGGGCGAAGTCGACGACCCCGGTCTTGTCGTGCACGCTGATCAGAGCGCGTCCCACTCTCGTCATGGCCCCTCCCTGATATCCACGCGGCGTCCGCGGATCTCGAGCCGGCCTTCCGCGAACAGGCGCACCGCCTCCGGATAGATGCGGTGCTCCTCGACCAGGATACGCGCGGCTAGGCTCTCCTCGGTGTCGTCCGGCAGGACCGGCACCGCGACCTGCAGCACCACCGGCCCGCTGTCGACGCCCTCGTCCACGAAGTGCACGGTGGCGCCCGACACCCGCACCCCGTGGTCCAGGGCCTGCCGGTGCGGGTGAAGCCCCGGGAACGCGGGCAGCAGCGAGGGGTGGATGTTGAGAAGACGTCCCGCGAAGTGGGCGACGAAGCCCCCGGTCAGGAGCCGCATGTAGCCGGCCAGGCACACGAGACCCACCCGCCGCTCGTCCAGCACCCCGATCACCGCCTTCTCGTGCGCCTCGCGCGAGGGATGCTGCCGGGGATCCACCACCACGACCTCGACGCGGTGCGCGCGGGCGATGTCGAGCACCGGCGCCCCCGCGCGGTCGGCGACGAGCACCACCACCGCGGCCGGGATGCGCCCGCTCTCCGCGGCCATGACGAGGGCGCGGAAGTTCGAGCCGCGGCCCGAGGCGAGCACGCCGACCCGGAGGGGCTCAGGCATAGTCGACTCCCGGGTCGCCCGCGACGATCTCGCCCACCGTGAACACGCGCTCTCCCGCGGTGGCCAGGCGCTGGGTCGCGGCGGCCACGTCGTCCGCCGCGACGACCAGGAGGAAGCCCAGTCCCATGTTGAACGTGCGCCGCATCTCCGCGTCGTCGACCGACGCCGCGCGCTGGATCGCCGCGAAGACCGGCGGCACCGGCCAGGTGGACAGGGTGAGACGGGCGCGCCGCCCCGCCGGGAGCACGCGCGGCAGGTTCTCGGTGATGCCGCCGCCGGTGACGTGGGCCATCGCCTTCACGGTCACCTCGCGGAGCAGGCTCAGCACCGGGCGCACGTAGATGCGGGTCGGCTCGAGCAGCTCGTCCACCACCGGTCGACCCACTCCCGGGATGGGGTCGTTGAGCTTGAGCCCCATGCGGCCGAAGATGGCCTCCCGCGCCAGGGTGTAGCCGTTGGAGTGGAGTCCCGAGGAGGCGAGTCCCAGCACCCGGTCGCCGATCGCCACGTCGTCGCCGGTGATGATCAGGCTCTGCTCCGCGACCCCGACCGCGAAGCCGGCCAGGTCGTAGTCGCCGGGCGCGTAGAGGGCGCCCATCTCCGCGGTCTCCCCGCCCACCAGCGCGCAGCCGGCCTGGCGGCAGCCCTCCGCGATGCCGGCCACGATGGTCTCGATCTGGTCGGGGTCGACCCGGTGCACCGCGAGGTAGTCGAGGAAGAAGAGCGGCTCGGCCCCGTGCACGAGCAGGTCGTTGACGCCCATCGCGACGAGATCGAGGCCCACCGTGTCGTGGCGGTCGGCCATGATCGCGATCTTGAGCTTGGTGCCGACCCCGTCGGTAGAGGAGACGAGCACCGGCTCGCGATAACCGGCGGGGACGCGACAGAAGGCCGCGAAGGCGCCGAGGCCGCCCAGCACCTCCGGCCGGCGGGTGGACGCCGCCAGCGGCGCGATGCGGCGCACGGCAAGGTCGCCGGCCTGGATGTCCACGCCCACCGCCCGATACGTCAGCGGATCCATTACCCCCTACGAGTCGAACAACCTGAGCTGCGCCAGTTCCTCGGACTCGAAGCCGACCTGGTACTGGCCGGTGAAGCACGCGTGGCAGAAATGATTCGGGTCCGACCCGGTGGCCTTGAGCATGCCCTCGAGCGAGAGGTACCCGAGGGAGTCCGCGCCCAGGTAGCGCTGGATCTCGTCGACCTTGTGGCTCGATCCGATCAGCTCGCGCCGGGTGGGCGTGTCGATGCCGTAGTAGCACGGCCACTGGATCGGCGGCGACGAGATGCGGACGTGCACCTCGCGCGCGCCCGCGGCCCGGATCATCTTGACGATCTTGCGGCTGGTGGTGCCGCGCACGATGGAGTCGTCCACCACCACCACCCGCTTGCCGTCCAGCACCTCGCGGTTCGGGTTGAGCTTCACCTTGACCCCGAAGTGGCGGATCCCCTGCTGCGGCTCGATGAAGGTGCGGCCGACGTAGTGGTTGCGGACGAGCCCGCTGTCGTACGGCAGCCCGGACTCCTCCGAGAAGCCGAGGGCGGCGCCCACCCCGGAGTCCGGCACCGGGATGACCAGGTCCGCGGCCACCGGGTATTCGCGGGCCAGCTGGTGGCCGAGCGCCTTGCGCACCGTGTGCACGTTGCGTCCCCACAGGACCGAGTCCGGGCGCGCGAAGTAGACGTACTCGAACACGCACTGCAGGCGAGCGGCGGGCCGGAACGGCTTGAGCGAGGTGAGGCCGCGCTCGTCGACCACCAGGATCTCGCCCGGCTCGAGGTCCCGCTCCACCTTGGCTTCCATGAGGTCGAGGGCGCAGGTCTCGGACGCGAGCACCCAGGCGTCCCCCAGGCTCCCCAGGGTGAGCGGCCGGAAACCGGACGGGTCGCGCACGCCGATCATGCTGTCGGGGGTCAGCAGCAGCAGGGTGTAGGCGCCCCGCACGCGGGTGAGCGCCCGGGCGAGCTGGTCGACCAGGGTCGCCCCCTCGGACCGCGCGAGGAGGTGCAGGATCACCTCGGTGTCGGACGACGACTGGAAGACCGCGCCGTCCTTCTCGAGCTCCTCCCGCAGCGCCTCCGCGTTCACGAGGTTGCCGTTGTGGGCGATGGCCACCGGGCCGTGCGCGGTGGTGCCGGTGATGGGCTGGGCGTTGCGCAGGTTGGAGCTGCCCGCGGTGGAGTAGCGAACGTGCCCGATCGCGCGGTGGCCGGGCAGGCGCTTGAGCCGCTCCCGGCTGAAGACATCCGCCACCCAGCCCATCGCCTTCTCGACCTGGAAGTGGTGCCCGTCGGTCGAGGCGATCCCGGCCGACTCCTGCCCCCGGTGCTGCAGCGCGTAGAGCCCGAGATACGCGACGTTGGCGGCCTCGGCGTGGTTCCAGACTCCGAAGAGGCCGCACTCGTCGTGGAACTTGTCGTCCAGGTCGAGTGCCGTCGGCTCAGCTGACATGTCGCTCAAAGCCGTTCCTCCAGGCGCCGGAGATGCGGTCCAGGTCCAGATCCACGAGACGCGTCCCACCCGATTCGACGACCAGCCGCTCGCCACCGACGGTTCCGATGAAGCGCCACGCTACCCGGAACTCGCTCATCAATTGCTCGAAGTGACGCACCGCCTCCGCCTTCACCGAGACGACCACCCGCGACGGCCCTTCCCCGAACAGCGTCAGGTCCGCGCGCTCCCCGATCGACCCGACGTCGACGGCGGCGCCCACCGGCCGCGGCCCGCTCACGCAGCTCTCCGCCAGGGCCACCGCCAGGCCCCCCTCCGCACAGTCGTGGGCGGAGGCGAGCAGCCGCGCGCCGATCGCGGCGCGACAGGCCTCCTGCACCGCCCGCTCCACCGCCAGGTCGAGCGGGGCCAGCCGACCGGCGATCTTCTGCTCGCGCAGCCACAACAGCTCCGATCCACCCAGGCTGACCGCCTCGGGCCCCAGCAGCGCCACCCGGTCGCCCGGGGTCGCGAACCACTGGGTGCAGCGGGCCTCCGCATCGTCCAGGATACCCGCCATCCCGATCACCGGGGTGGGAAGGATCGCCTGACCCAGGGTCTCATTGTAGAAGGAGACGTTGCCGCCCACCACGGGGATTTCCAGCGCGCGGCACGCCTCGGTGAGTCCCGCGACCGACTCCTTGAACTGCCACAGGATCTCCGGGCGCTCGGGCGAGCCGAAGTTGAGGCAATCGGTGAGGCCGAGGGGGCGGGCGCCGCTGACCGAGAGGTTGCGGGCCGCTTCCGCCACCGCCATCGCGGTGCCGGCCCGGGGATCGAGGTACACGAAGCGCGCGTTGCAGTCGGTGGTGAGCGCGACCCCGATGCGGGTGCCCTTGATGCGCAGCACGCCCGCGTCCGAGCCGGGGAGCACCAGCGAGTTGATCCCGACCTGCTGATCGTACTGGCGGTAGACCCACTCCTTCGACGCGATGCCGGGCGAGCCGAGCAGGGCCAGCAGGGTGTCCGCCACGTCGGACCGCGCGGCCAGGGCGGGCGGATCGAAGGCGACCAGCGCGTCCTGCCACGCGGGGCGCGCGGTGGGCTTCTCGTACACCGGCGCCTCGTCGGCCAGCGCGCGAACCGGGACCTCCGCCACCACCGCCCCGTGGAAGCGCACGCGGAGCATCCCGTCGCCGGTCACGGTGCCGATCTCGACCGCGTCCAGCTCCCACCGGGCGAAGGTCGCGCGCACCTCTGCCTCGCGGCCCCGCGCCGCCACCAGCAGCATGCGCTCCTGCGACTCCGACAGCATGATCTCGTACGGGGTCATGCCGGTCTCACGCTGCGGCACGCGGGAGGCCTCGATCTCCATGCCGCTGCCCGACCGGGCCGGCATCTCCGAGCAGGCGCAGGCGAGCCCCGCGGCGCCCATGTCCTGGATGCCCACGATCGCGCCGGTCGCCATCGCCTCGAGGCAGGCCTCGAGGAGCAGCTTCTCGGTGAACGGATCCCCCACCTGCACGGTCGGCCGGCGCTCCTCCGCGGTCTCGTCGAACGTGGCCGAAGCCATGGTGGCGCCGTGGATGCCGTCGCGCCCGGTCTTGGCCCCGACGTAGAAGACCGGGTTGCCCACCCCGTCGGCGCGGGCCCGGAAGATCCTCCGCTTGCTGACGAGCCCGACCGCCATCGCGTTGACCAGCGGGTTGCCCGCGTACTCGGCCGCGAAGCCCACCTCGCCGCCCAGGTTCGGAACCCCGAAGCAGTTGCCGTACCAGCTGATGCCCGACACCACGCCCTCGATCAGGCGTCGCGTCCGCGGGTCGGCCGGATCGCCGAAGCGGAGCGAGTCGAGGACCGCGATCGGGCGGGCGCCCATGGTGAAGATGTCGCGCAGGATGCCGCCCACCCCGGTGGCCGCCCCCTGGAAGGGCTCGATGAAGGACGGGTGGTTGTGGCTCTCGATCTTGAAGGTGAGGGCGAGGTCGCCGCCGAGATCCACGATGCCCGCGTTCTCACCCGGTCCCTGGAGCACGTGCGGGCCCTGGGTCGGCAGGCCGCGCAGGAACACCCGGGAGTGCTTGTAGGCGCAGTGCTCGGACCAGAGGGCGGAGAAGAGCCCCAGCTCGGTGAACGTGGGCTCGCGCTCGAGGCGCCGGATGATGCGGTCGTACTCTTCGGCCGTGAGGCCGTGGCTCTGGGCCAGGTCCAGCGTGACCTTAGGCTCGCCCGCGGTCACCCCGCCCCCATCCGGTTCGCACGCGTGGCCTACCGCTTGAGGAACGAGCCGTCTTCGACGAGGGTGCCGAGAATCGAGTGGAAGATCAGGGTGCCGTCGGTCCCCCCCACCGCCGACTCGGCGGCCCGCTCCGGATGCGGCATCAGGCCGAGGACGGTGCCTTCCTCGTTGATGACCCCGGCGATGTTGTCCATCGAGCCGTTGGGGTTGGCTTCCTTCACCACGCGCCCGTTCTCGGTGCAGTAGCGGAAGACGATCTGGTTCTTGGCCTTGAGCGAGCGGATCGTCTCGGCGTCGGCGTGGTACTTGCCCTCGCCGTGCGAGATGGGCATCTTGAGCACCTGGCCGGGACGCATTGCGCGGGTGAAGGCGGTGTCCGCGTTCTCGACGATCAGGTGGGTCGACTGGCAGCGGTACTGCAGGCACTCGTTGCGCATCAGGGCCCCGGGAAGGAGCCGGGCCTCGCAGAGGATCTGGAAGCCGTTGCACGATCCGAGCACCAGGCCGCCGCGGGCGGTGAACTCGGGCAGGGCCTCCACCACCGGGGAGCGCCCCGCGACCGCGCCGGCCCTCAGATAGTCCCCGTAGGAGAATCCGCCGGGCAGGATCAGGCAGTCGAAGTCGGCGAGGTTGGCGTCCCGATGCCAGACGTAGCGCACCGGCTGGTGCAGCACCTCGCCGATGACGTAGTGAAAGTCGCAGTCACTCCACGTGCCCGGGAAGATCACCACGCCAAAGTTCATGGGACCGTGTGTTCCTCCTTGTGGTTGCTACTTCGTCACTCTAACCCGCCGTCTGCGATCTGACAAGGGGCTCCGGGAGCGAAAAGAGGTGTGACGCCCCGCTAGCGACCGTCGCCGAGCATCTCCACCGTGAAGTCCTCGATCACCGGGTTGCAGAGCAGGCGCGCGCACATCTCGTCGACCCGCCGGCGGGCCTCGTCGGGGGCGAGACCGGTCAGCTCGACGTCCACCACCTTGCCGACGCGCACGTCCTGCACCTCCGCGAAGCCCAGGCCGGCCAGCGCCCGCTGCACGGTGGCGCCCTGGGCGTCCAGGATGGACGGCTTGAGGCGGACGAGGACGCGCGCCTTCACGCGAGACCGCCCTCGGCGGGCAGGCCGATCCGTCGGTAGATGGCCGCGACGTTGCGCAGGTACCACGCGGGATCGAAGCACTCGTCGAGCTCGGGGCGGGTCAGCTGGGCCATCACCTCGGGGTCGGCGGCCAGCAGGTCCCGGAAGGCGGTGCGATCGCGCCACGCGGTCATCGCGCTGCGCTGCACCATCTCGTAGGCCTTCTGCCGGGCGAGGCCCTTGTCGGTGAGCTTGAGGAGCACCCGCTGGGAGAAGAGGAGGCCGAAGCTGCGCTCCATGTTCTCCCGCATGCGCTCCGGGTAGACCTGGAGCCCGTCGACGATGCGCGTCATTTGGTGGAGCATGTAATCGACCAGGCACGTGGAGTCCGGCAGGATGACGCGCTCGACCGAGGAGTGGCTGATGTCCCGCTCGTGCCACAGGGCGACGTTCTCGAGCGCGGCGAGCGCGTTGGTGCGGACCAGCCGGGCCAGACCGCACACCTGCTCGCAGGAGACCGGGTTGCGCTTGTGGGGCATCGCGCTCGAGCCCTTCTGCCCCACCGCGAACGGTTCTTCCGCTTCCAATATCTCGGTGCGCTGCAGCGAGCGGATCTCGGTGGCGACCTTCTCGAGGGACGCGGCCACGATGGCCAGGGTGGTCGAGAACTCGGCGTGGCGGTCCCGCTGCACGATCTGGTTCGAGATCGGCGCCGCCTCGAGGCCGAGGAGGCGGCAGGCCTCCTCCTCCACGTCGGGGTCCACGTGCGCGAAGGTGCCCACCGCGCCCGACAGCTTGCCCACCCGCACCGTCTCGCGCGCCCGCCGCAGGCGGTCCAGGTTGCGCCCCGCCTCGCTGTACCAGAGGGCGGCCTTGAGGCCGAAGACCATCGGCTCGGCGTGGATGCCGTGGGTGCGTCCCACGCAGAGGGTGTCCCGGTGGCGGAGGGCCAGCGCGCGCAGGGTGGCCCGGAAGCGCTCGAGCCCCGCGATCAGCAGCTCGGAGGCCTGCTGGAGCTGCAGGGCCAGCGCGGTGTCCACCACGTCCGAGGAGGTGAGCCCCATGTGGACGTAGCGGGAGTCCGTCCCCAGCGCCTCCTCGAGATCGGTCAGGAACGCGATGACGTCGTGCCGCGTGGTGGCCTCGATCAGGTCGATGCGCTCGGCCGAGACCCGGGCCCGCGCCTTGATGCGTCCCAGCGCGTCGACCGGGATCAGCCCGCGGCGCGCGTAGACCTCGCACACCGCCAGCTCCACCTGGAGCCACGCCTCGTACTTCGCGTCCTGGGTCCAGATCCGCGCCATCTCGGGGCGCGCGTAGCGGGAGATCACCCGGGGCCTCCTAGGCGCGGAGCAGGCCCCGGGGGAAGTGCCGGCGGTTGACCGCCCCCAGGGTCATCAGCGAGAGCTGCTCCTCGTCGAGCACGCGGTGGATCAGCGCGTCCACGTCCTCCATCCGGACCGCGTCGATGGCGGCCAGCATCTGGTCCATGGACATGAACGAGCCGAACCGCATCTCGTGGCGGGCCAGCCGGTCCATCCGGGACGAGGTCGACTCGAGCGAGAGCATGAGGCTGCCCTTGAGGTGGTCCTTGGACCGTCCGAGCTCCTCGGCGGTGACCCCGTCCTTCTTCAGGCTGCGGATCTCCTTCATCAGCGCGTGCATCACCTTGCCGAAGTTCGCCGGGTCCGTGCCCGCGTACACGTAGAAGAGCCCGGTGTCCCGGTAGGCCTGCTGCCCCGAGTGCACCGAGTAGGCCAGGGCCTGCCGCTCGCGAATCTCCTGGAAGAGCCGCGACGACATGCTGCCCCCGAGGATGTCGTTCAGCAGGTAGAGCGCGTGGCGCTCGGGCGCGGCGTCCGACACTCCGGGGAGGCCCATGAGCAGGTGGACCTGCTCGAGCGGCTTCTGCACGGTGTGGACGCCCGGGTGGATCGCGGGCGGCGCCAGCCGATGGGGCTCGGCGGCCCGATCCCAGCCCTCGAAGCCGGCCGCGAAGAGGTCGGCGACCTGGGCGTGCTCGGCGTTCCCGGCCACCGCCACCACGATGCGACTCGGAACGTACTCGCGCTCGAAGTAGCCCAGCACGGTGTCCCGGTCGAAGCCCTTCACCACGTCCCATTGCCCGAGGATCGGCCGCCCGAGCGGGTGGCCGGCCCACACCCGCTCCGCGAACAGGTCGTGGATCAGGTCGTCCGGGGTGTCCTCCACCATCTTGATCTCCTGGAGGACGACCGCCTTCTCCTTCTCGATGTCGTCCGCCGCGAAGCGCGGGTGACGGAGGATGTCGGTGAGCAGCTCCACCGCGAGCGGCAGGTGCTCGTCGATCACCCGCACGTAGAAGCACGTGTGCTCCTTCGCGGTGAACGCGTCCATGTGCCCGCCGACCGAGTCGATGGCGCGGGCGATGTCCTCCGCGGAGCGCGACGCGGTGCCCTTGAAGACGAGGTGCTCGATCAGGTGGGAGATGCCGCCGAGGGGCTCGGGCTCGACCCGCGAGCCCGTCTCCACCCAGATTCCGACCGCCACCGAGCGCACATGCGGCATCGTCTCGGTGACCAATCGGATGCCGTTGGGCAGCGCGCTCTTGCGGTCGGTCACTAGGCAGAGCCCCCCGCCGCGGCGGGCGCGATCTTGAGCTTCTCCTGCTCGGTGATCGCGGGCTGGTCCCGATGGGCCGCCTTGCGCGAGAGCCGCATCTTGCCGTTGCCGTCGATCTCGATCACCTTGACCGCCACGATGTCGCCCTCGGAGAGCACGTCGCCCACCGAGCGGATGCGGCTCTCCGCGATCTGGGAGATGTGGAGCAGCCCCTCGTTGCCGGGGATGATCTCCACGAAGGCGCCGAACTCCTTGATGGACTTGACCTTGCCCACGTAGATGCGGTCGAGCTCGGCCTCGCGGCAGATGTCCTGGATGATGCCGATCGCCATCTGGGCCGCCTCGGCGCTCGGGGAGAACACGGTCACCTTGCCGTCGTCCTCCACGTCGATCTTGGCCCCGGTCTTCTCCTGGATCCCGCGGATGACCTTGCCGCCGGGGCCGATGATCTCCCGGATCTTCTCCGGGCGGATCTTGATGGTGAGGAAGCGCGGCGCGTTCGGCGAGAGCTCGGCGCGGGGGCCCTTGATGACCTCGGCCATCTTGCCCAGCACGTGCAGGCGGGCCTCCTTGGCCTGGGCCAGGGCCTGGCGCATGATGTCGACCGACACCCCGCCGATCTTGATGTCCATCTGGAGCGCGGTGATGCCCTTCTCGGTGCCGGCGACCTTGAAGTCCATGTCGCCGTAGTGGTCCTCACTCCCCATGATGTCGGTCAGGATCCCGACCTTGTCGCCTTCCTTGACCAGGCCCATCGCGATGCCCGCCACCGGGGCCTTGAGCGGCGCCCCCGCGTCCATCAGCGCCATCGACGCGCCGCAGACGGTGGCCATCGAGGACGAGCCGTTGGACTCGAGGATGTCCGACACCACCCGGATCGTGTAGGGGAACTCCTCCCGGGTGGGCAGCACCGCCTCCACCGCCCGCTGGGCGAGCGCGCCGTGGCCGATCTCGCGTCGACCCGCGGTCCCGAACCGCTTCACCTCGCCGGTCGAGAAGGAGGGGAAGTTGTAGTGGAGCATGAAGCGGCGGTAGCCGTTGCCCTCGAACGACTCGATCTTCTGCTCGTCGTCCTTGGTGCCGAGCGTGGCCGACACCAGGGCCTGGGTCTCGCCGCGGGTGAAGAGCGCCGAGCCGTGGGCGCGGGGCAGGTACTCCACCTCGCTCCAGATCGGCCGCACCTCCTTGACGCTGCGGCCGTCCACCCGGATGCCCTTGTCCACGATGAGCCGCCGGACCTCGCCCTTCTCCACCTTCTCGAAGGCCTCGCGCACCTTGGCGCGCTGGGTCTCGTCACCCCCGACGGCGGCGAAGATCTCTTCGAAGATGGCGTCGAGGGCCTTCGCCCGGGCCTGCTTCTCGTGCACCGAGAGGGCCTGGGCCACCTTGGCCGAGGCCAGCTCCTTCACGCGCGCCTGGAGCGCCGGGTCGACCCCGGCGGGCTCGAAGGCCCAGCGCGGCTTCGCGGCGCGGGCCACCAGGTCCTTCTGGATGCGGGTCAGCTCCTTGCAGCGCTCGTGGCCGAAGGCCAGCGCCTCGAGCATCTGCTCCTCGCTGATCTCCTTGCCGCCCGACTCCACCATCAGGATCGCGTCCTCGTTGCCCGCCATCACCAGCTCGAGCGGTGAGGCGGCCACCTGCTTGTAGGTGGGGTTGGCGACCAGCTTGCCGTCCACCAGCGCCACCCGCACCGCCCCCACCGGGCCGGCGAACGGGATCCCGGAGAGCGCCATGGCGGCCGACGAGCCGATCATGGCGAGCACGTCGGGGTCGTTCTCGCTGTCCGCCGAGATCACCAGGTTGATGATCTGGATCTCGTTGCGAAAGCCCTTGGGGAACAGCGGCCGGAGCGGCCGGTCGATCAGCCGACAGGTCAGCGTCTCCTTCTCGTCGGGCCGCCCTTCCCGCTTGAAGAAGCCGCCCGGGATGCGGCCGCCCGCGTACGCGCGCTCGCGGTACTCCACGGTGAGGGGCAGGAAGTCGCGACCTTCCATCGCGGTCCGCGACGCGACCGCGGTGGACAGCACCATGGTGCCGCCGCAACGGACGACGACGGAGCCGTCGGCCTGCTTGGCCACCTTGCCGGTCTCGATGGTGAGTGACGTGTTGTTGATCTTGATCTGCACAGAATGAGGTGTCATACGCTCAGCGTCCTCCAGCTTGGGTAGGTGCGACTTCGAAGGGGGCCCGGCCGCGCCGGGCGAGTGGTAGATCGATCCAATCGGAATCCGCGGTCACTTGCGAATTCCGAGTTTTTCCGTGATGACTCGGTAGCGCTCCATGTCCTTCTTGCGGAGATACTCGAGCAGGCCCCGGCGCTTGCCGATCAGCATCAGGAGGCCGCGCCGGGAGTGATGGTCCTTCTTGTGAGCCTTGAAGTGGTCGGTGAGCCCGTTGATCCGCTCGGAGAGGAGCGCGATCTGCACCTCGGGCGAGCCGGTGTCGCCCTCATGCACCTTGAACTGCTCGATCAGGCTCTTCTTCTTGTCCGGGGACAGCCGCATGCCGTGATCCTCCCGGGGGCTCCCCCCCCAATCGCCACGTCCCCAGGGCCCGCCTGCGGCTCCGTTGGGACGGGTTCGTGAACCGCTCAAACCCGCGTCAAGACAGACCGGAGTGTACCACGCGATCGAGGGGGCGTTCAACTCGTCAGCCCGCCGGCTGGGCCCGGAGCAGGCGCCGCGCTTCCTCCATGTCCGCGAACACCTGCGCACGCAGCTCGTCGACGCCCGGGAACTTCTTCTCGGGCCGGATCCGGCGCAGGAAGTCGAGCGTCAGGGGCCGGTCGTAGAGGTCCCCGGAGAAGTCGAACAGGTAGGCCTCGATCCAGTACTGCGACTCGTCGAAGGTGGGGCGGTAACCGAGGTTGACCACCGCGTCGGCCCGCTCCGAGCCCCATCGCGCCTGGGCCGCGTACACCCCGGCCGCCAGCACCAGCGGCCGGTCGGGCCGCAGGTTGGCGGTGGGAAAGCCGAGGGTGCGGCCCCGGCCGGCCCCCCGCTGCACGGTGCCGGAGACCGAGTAGGGCCGGCCGAGGAGTGCCCGCGCCAGCTCCACGTCGCCCTCCTTCAGCGCCTCCCGGATCGTACTCGACGACACGGTGAGCCCGTCGACCTGCAGCGGGGGCAGCACGTGGGTGACGAAGCCGCGGATGCGGCCCAGCTCCAGCAGCAGCGCGGCGGTGCCGCGGGCCCCGGCCCCGAAGGTGTGGTTGAAGCCCACCACCACCTCGCGAACACCGAGCGTGCGGACGAGCACTTCGTCGACGAAGGCCTCGGCCTCCATCATCGACAGCTCGCGCGTGAACGGGATGACCAGGGCGGCGTCGAGCCCGCGCTCCGCGATGCGGGCGAGGTTCTCCTCGAGCGTCGCGATGGGCGGGGGGGCGAGCTCGGGCCGGAGCACCACGGCCGGGTGCGGGTCGAACGTGCAGACGACCGCGGGAACTCGCCCCGCGCGCGCGCGGGCCACCGCGGTGTCGAGGATCTTGGCGTGGGCCAGGTGGATGCCGTCGAACGCGCCCAGCGCGGCCACCGAGGGCCGCAGCTCAGGCGGGAAGGACGGAAGACCCTTGAGGATCTGCATGCAGCAGTCGTTCAGGCTTCACCCGGTCGCCGAGCCCCTGCCCCACCCCGAGCAGCGCGTCGCCGGGGCCGTACACACGGAGCCAGCCCAGCACCCGGCCCCCCGCGGCCACCGCCTGCCCGTGCGCGAAGGCTCGCGCTCCGTCCGCGTCCAGGTGCACCGGCGCCAGCCCGGCCAGCGCGGAGTCGGGCGGCAGGAGCCGGGGCCACAGGGTGTCGCCGGTGCGAGCCTGGCGCACCTCGTCCCAGGGGACGGCGGACTCTAGCGCGTACGGCCCGACCCGCGTGCGGACGAGGCCGGCGAGCGCGGCGCCGCAGCCGAGGGCCGCGCCGACGTCGGCCGCGAGCGTGCGCACGTAGGTGCCCTTGCCGCAGCGGACGTGGATCACGAAGTCGGGCAGGCTCACCGACACCAGGCGGATCGAGTGCACGGTGACCTCCCGCGGCTCGCGGTCGACCTCGACGCCCTGCCGGGCCAGCTCGTAGAGCCGCTTGCCGCCCCGGTGCAGGGCCGAGAACATCGGCGGCACCTGCCGGATCACCCCGACGAGCGGGGCGAGCGCGGCCTCGATGGCGGCCGCGTCGAGCGGCGGCACCGGCCGGGTCTCGAGCACCGCGCCGGAGAGATCCTGGCTCTCGGTGGTCACGCCCAGGCGCACGGTGGCCACGTACTCCTTGTCGAGGTCCACCAGGTACGGGGTCAGCTTGGTGGCCTCGCCGATCAGGATCGGGAGGAGGCCGGTCGCGGCGGGATCGAGCGTGCCGCCGTGGCCGATGCGCGGCGCGCGAAGGACGCGGCGCAGGTGGGCCACCACCTGGAACGACGTGACGCCGGGGCCCTTCTCGACCGGCAGGATGCCGGCGCGATGGCGATCGCTCACGGCGCTCCGCCGTCGAGGGCCTGGCGGACCGCGGCCAGCAGCACGGTCTTCGCCGCGGCGAGCGGGCCCGGCAGGGTGCAGCCGGCCGCGTTCTCGTGGCCACCGCCGCCGAAGCGATGCGCGATACGATTCACCGGCACGTCGCCCTTGCCCCGGAGGCTCGCCTTCACCCGCCCGTCCGCCTCGGCCCGCAGCAGGACCGCGACCCTCACGCCTGCGATGGAGCGCGGGTAGGTCACGAGGTCCTCGGCGGCCATGAACTCCTCGGAGGCCGCGCCCTCGGGCACGGTGAGGGTGGCCACCCGTCCGTCGTCGCTCATCTCCACCCGACCGAGCAGGCTCCCCAGGATCGCGAGCGCGTCCTTCGGCCGCCGCTGGTAGAGCCGGTCGGTGACGAGCGCGGGTTCGGCCCCCGCCGCGGTGAGGGCGGCCGCGATCCGGAAGGTGCGCGGGGTGGTGTTGGAATAGCGGAACGAGCCGGTGTCGGTGTGCACCGCGGTGTAGAGGCCGAGAGCGATCTCGGGTCGGATCGGCCAGCGGAGGGCGACGAGCAGATCGTGGATCATCTCGCCGGTCGCGGCCGCGGTCGGGTCGATCCAGTTGACGGTGCCGTAGCGACGATTGTCCGGGTGATGGTCGATGTTGAGCACCTGGCTGTCCGGACCGCGCACGCCCGCCAGGAGCCCCTCGGTCCGCCCGTCGTTCGGGCAGTCGGTGAGCACGATGGTGTCGAAGCGCCGCGGCGCGGTCCGCCATACCTGCCAGCGATCGCCGCCGGGAATGAAGTCGAGCACCGGGGGCACCGGATCGGGCCCCGCGTAGCTCACGCTCCAGCCGGCCGCCTCCATGGCGAGGCCAAGGCCCAGCAGCGTGCCGAGCACGTCGCCGTCGGGATGGACGTGGCCCAGCATGAGGGCCGCCCCGCGGGGCCGGCGGAGCGCGTCGAGCAGCTGCGCGGGGGGCTGTTGGGAGACCACGGTGATGCCGGGCGTGGGGTCGCTCATGTCACTCGGTCTCCGGCGCGTCGGACGCCTTCGAGCGCAGGTCGGCCAGGAGCGCCTGGATGTGCGCCGCGTGCTCCATGGAGCGGTCCGGGCGGAAGAGCAGCTCCGGGGTCGTGCGAAGATCGAGATGTCGCCTCAGCCAGCTCCACACGAAGCCGCGCGCGCTCTCGAGGGCCTTGAACGAGGCGGCCCACTTCTCCTCCGGCCCGAGGACCGAGAAGTACACCTTCGCGTGCTTGAGATCCGGGCTCGTGTCCACCTCGGTGACGGTGACGAAGCCGAGCCGCGGGTCCTTGAGCTGACGCTGGACGAGCATCGAGATCTCTTCCTTGATCAGCTGGTTCACCCGCTCGAGCCGCTTGGCCTGCATGGCCTAGAGAATCTCCACCTGCACGTCGGTCACCCAGCCGTCGACGTGGTCCTCGATGTAGTCCATGGCCTTGGAGATCACCTCGTTGGCGTGGCGGGAGTCGCCGGACACGCACGCCAGCGCCAGGGTCGCCCGCTGCCACACGTCGTGGTGATCGACCTCGGCGACCGAGATCTCGAAGCGGCGGCGCAGGGTGTCCTTGAGTCCCTTCAGGGCGTGGCGCTTGCCCTTGAGCGATCCGATGTCCGGCAGGTGCAGCTCGACGGTGCCGACCGCCACCCGCGCTCCCGACACTGGTCGACGCCCCTACAGGGTGCGGGCGACCTCTTCGGTGGTGAAGGCCTCGATGACGTCGTTGGGCTGCACGCCCTTGATGCCCTCGATGCCGATGCCGCACTCGAGCCCCTGCAGCACCTCGCGCACGTCGTCCTTGAACCGCTTGAGCGAGTTGACGGTGCTCTCGCCCAGCACGGTGTCGCCGCGCTTGATGCGCGCCCGGGCCCCGCGGACCATCTTGCCCTCGCTGACCGACGAGCCGTAGATCGTGCCCACCTTGGAGATCGGGAAGAGCTGGCGCACCTGCGCCCGCCCCAGCACGACCTCCCGGATCTCGGGGGCGAGCATGCCGGACAGCGCCGCCCTCACGTCGTTGATCGCGTCGTAGATGACGTTGTAGCTGCGCATGTCGACGCCGTTGGCCTGGGCCTGGCTCGCCGCCTTGGGGTCCGCCTTCACGTTGAAGCCCAGCACGATGGCGTTGGAGGCGGAGGCGAGCATCACGTCCGATTCGGTCACCCCGCCCACCGAGCTGTGGATGACCTTGAGCTTGACCTCGTCGGTCGACAGGCGCTCGAGCGACTCGGTGAGGGCCTCGACCGACCCCTGCACGTCGGCCTTGATGACCAGGCGCAGTTCCTTGACCTCGCCCGCCGCGATCTGCTTGTGCAGATCCTCGAGGGTGATCCGGGTCGCGCCCTTGCCCTTCAGGCGATCGCGCTCGCTGCGCACGGTGGCGATCTGCCGCGCCTTGCGCTCGTCGGAGACGACCAGCATGGTGTCGCCCGCCTGCGGGACGCCGGAGAGGCCCAGGATCTCGACCGGGTCCGACGGGCCCGCGCTCGTGACCTTCTTCCCGCGGTCGTTGAACATCGCGCGCACGCGGCCGGCGTGCGAGCCGACCACCACCGCGTCGCCTTCCCGGAGCGTGCCCGACTGGATGAGGGCGGTGGCCACCGGCCCGCGCCCGCGATCGAGCCGGCCTTCCACGATGACCCCGCGCCCGGAGCGGCCGGGATTGGCGCGCAGCTCGAGGATCTCCGCCTGCAGCGCGGTCATCTCGAGAAGCTGCGGGATGCCGTCGCCCCGCTTGGCCGAGGTGTGGATGAAGATGGTCTGGCCGCCCCAGTCTTCCGGCACCAGGCCCTGGTTGGCCAGCTCGCGCTTGACCCGGTCGGGATCGGAGCCCGGCTTGTCGATCTTGTTCACCGCCACCAGGATCGGCACGTTGGCGGCCTTGGCGTGGTTGATCGCCTCCACCGTCTGCGGCATCACCCCGTCGTCGGCCGCCACCACCAGGATCACCATGTCGGTGGCCTGCGCCCCGCGGGCCCGCATGGCGGTGAACGCCTCGTGGCCGGGGGTGTCCAGGAAGGTGACCTTGCCGTGGCTCGTGTCCACCTGGTACGCGCCGATGTGCTGGGTGATGCCGCCGAACTCGCGCTCCGCCACCTTGGTGGTGCGGATCGCGTCGAGCAGCGACGTCTTCCCGTGGTCGACGTGGCCCATGACCGTGACCACCGGCGGGCGCGTGCGCATCTGCGCCGGGTCGGACTCTTCCTCCTCCAGGAGATCGCCCTCGAGGGAGCGGACCTCCACGTCGAAGTGGAACCGGTCCGCGACGAGCTTGGCCGCGGTCGGATCGAGCACCTCGTTGACGGTGGCCATGACCCCCAGCTCGAGCAGCGCCTTGATCACCTCGGTCGACTTCCGCCGCATCCCGGCCGCGAGCTCGCCGACCGTGACCGACTCCGGCAGCTTGATCAGCTCGCGCTTGATCTCCTGCGGCGGCTCCGGCGGGGGCGGGATCGGGAGCGACCCCTCACGCACCGGCGCGGCGGGAGCCGCGGGCGCGGCCACCGCCGCGGCGGCCGGGCGGACCGGGACCGGCGGCGCGGCGGGGCGCGGAGGCACCGGGGCGGCGGCGGGGCGCGGCGCCGCGGCCGGGGGCACCGCGGGACGCGCGGGTTGCGCCGGCGGCGACATCGGCCGCGGTGGAACCGACGGCGCCGGGCGCGCGATCGGCGGCGCGGGGCTCATTACCGCGGGCCGCGCGGGCGGCGCCGGCGGGGTCGCCGGCCGGGGCGGGGCCGCCGGCGCGGCGGGCGCCAGAGGCGAGGTCACGGCGGCCGCGGGCGCGATCGGCGGCGCGGGGGCGATCTCGGACGGCACCGGCGGAGACAGCGGGGCGGGAGCGGGACGGAAGATCGTCGCCGCGGGCTTGGCCAGCTCGGGACCCGGGGTCGACGTCAACTCGACCACCGCGGACGTGTCCTCGCCGACCTTCCCCGCGGCCTTCTTGCCGCGCGCCGGAGCGCCGGCGCCCGCGGCCTTCTTCCTGGGTGCCGTCGCGACCGCATCCCCCTCCGCCGGCTTGGGCCGGGGGGCGCGCTTGGGCTTCGGCTCGGCGGGCAGCTCGCGGCCCCGTCCGAGCTTGACCCGCAGCTCGTTGGCCGTCGCGGCGAGGAGCGGGCTCATGGCCCGCATGCCCTTGTGGCCCATGCCCTCGAGCGCCACGATCAAGTCCTTGCTGGTGACGCCCAGCTCCTTCGCCAGGTCGATGACCTTTACCCGTGCCGCCACGCGCGATTACCTCCCCTTCCAGCTCGCGAGAATGACTACCGGACTCTCCTGCGGTGGCCGGCTCGGCCGCTTGAACGCGTGGCCCAGCCGTCCCGCCTGCAGCGCCTTCTCCACACATTCGACGGCGGCGCACACGTACGCGCCCCGACCCGCCGCGATCCCCTCACGATCCACTCGTACGTCCCCCGTCTCGCCCCGCACCAGCCGGATCAGATCCTCCTGCGGCCGCACCGTCCGGCACGCGATGCAGGTCCGCTCGGGCCGACCGCGTTGCCCGCTCAGCGCTCGAGCGGGCTCGGCTCGACCTCCGACCCCCCATCCGCATCGGCCGCGGTCGACGGCTCCGCGGCCACCGGGGCCGGATGCTCCGCGATCCACGCGGTCGCGGCGGCCAGGATCGAGGAGGCCTTGGTCTCGCCCACGCCCGGGAGCGCCTGCAGCGCGGGCAGGCCCCCGGCCACGATGCGGGCCGGCGAGTGTAGCCCGACCTCGACCAGCTTCTCCACGAGCTGCGGGCCGACCCCCGGCAGGTGGACGAGCGTCTGGCGGCCCTCGGCGCGCTCTTCCGCGTCGCGACGCCGCTCCTCCTCGATCTCACCCTCGCTCTTGATGTCGACCCGGAAGCCGGTGAGCTTCGCGGCGAGCCGGGCGTTCTGCCCCTTCTTGCCGATGGCGAGCGAGAGCTGGTTGTCGGGGACGACCACCAGCACCGAGCGCAGGTCGTCGCCCTCCTCGCCCTCCGGCCGCTCCTCCACCGTGACCGAGGAGACCTTGGCCGGCGACAGGGCCCGGGCCACGAAGACCGCCGGGTCGGGCGACCACTCCACGATGTCGATCTTCTCGCCGCGCAGCTCGCGGCTGATCACCTGGATGCGCGTGCCGCGCAGACCCACGCACGCGCCGATCGGATCCACGTCGCGCTTGGTCGACGACACCGCCACCTTGGCCCGCTCGCCCGGCTCGCGGGCCGCCGCCTTCACCAGCACGATGCCCTCCGCGATTTCGGGGATCTCGGTCTCGAACAGCCGCACCAGGAAGCCGGGATGCGTGCGCGACAATAGAATCTGGGGGCCCTTGGCCGTCTTCTTCACTTCGAGCATGTAGGCCCGCAGCCGATCGCCTGGATTGTAGCGCTCGCCCGGCAGCTGCTCGCGCTCGGTGATCACCGCCTCCGCCTTGCCCAGCTCGACCACCACGTTCCGCTTCTCGATCCGGTGCACCGCGCCGCGGACGATCTTCCCCTCGCGGTCGATGAACTCGGCGTAGACCGCGTCGCGCTCGGCGTCACGGACCCGCTGCAGGATCACCTGCTTGGCGGTCTGGGCCGCGATGCGCCCGAACTCCTGGGGCGCGAGCTCCTGCTCGATCTCGTCCTCCATCTCGACCGCGGCGTTGAGCCGCCGGGCCTCGTCGAGCGTGATCTCGAGCTTCGGGTCGGTGACCGCGCCCACCACCTTCTTGCGGGCGAAGACGCGCAGGCTCCCGGTCTGGCGGTCGATCTGCATCCGCACGTTGTCGGCCGCGCCCATGGTCTTCTTGGACGCCGACAGCAGGGCAGACTCCAGCGCCTCGAAGAGGACCTCTTTCCCGATCCCCTTCTCGCGCCCGATCTGCTCGATGACGTAGATGAGGTCCTTGTTCATCATCCCTTGGTCCGCCCAAACGCCTGAAGCTGCAGGCGCGCTTTCGTCACCAGCCGGCGCGGCACCTCGCGCCGTGTTCCGACACCTTCCTCCAGCATCAACGCCGCCGGTGAGACCTCCACCAGCCGCCCCGAGAACTCGGTCCGCCCGTCCACCGGCTCGCCGACCCAGCAGTGCACGTCGCGGCCGACCGCCCAGCGGAGCTCGCGATCCTTCTTCAGCACCCGATCGAGCCCGGGCGAGGACACCTCGAGGTCATAAGAGGGCTCGATCAGTCCGGAGACGTCCAGCACGTCGCCGGCCTCCCGGCTGAAGGACTGGCAATCCTGGATGCCGACGCCGCCCGGCTTGTCCACGAAGAAGCGTAGCACCCAGCGACGCCCCTCGCGGTGCCACTCGGTATCCACGAGGTCCAGGCCGCGCGAGGCGAGCACCGGCGCCACGACCGCTTCGATCCGGTCGAGCCACTGTGCATCATCCACCATGCCCTGCCCCCCAGAAAAAAAAGTGGGCGACGGCCCACTTTTTTCAGGACTTTAGCACAGGGATCCGACCCCCGCAAGGGGACGGAGGTGCCGAGGGCCTATGAAATCGTTTGCGCCATCTCCCGGATCACCCCGACGACCTCCGCCTTGGGCACCCGGCGATCCGTCCGCGTGGCGCGCTGGCGCACCTCCACCACGCCCTCCTTCGCCAGCGCGTTGCCGATGGTCACCCGGATCGGCACCCCGAGCAAGTCGGCGTCCTTGAACTTCACCCCGGCCCGCTCCTCGCGGTCGTCCATCAGCACCTCGAGCCCGGCCGCCCGCAGCTCCCGGTACAACTCCTCGGCGGCCGCCATCTGTCCGGCATCCTTGACCGAGACCGGCACCAGGTGCACGTGGAAGGGCGCGATCGCCCAGGGCCAGACGATGCCGTCGGCGTCGTGGCGCTGCTCTACCGCGGCGGCGGCGATCCGGGCCGGGCCGATCCCGTAGGAGCCCATCACGATCGGCTGCTGCTGGCCGCGCTCGTCCAGGTACGTGGCCCCCAGCGGAACCGAGTACTTGGTCCCCAGCTTGAAGATATTGCCGATCTCGATCACCCGCTCGATCCGGAGCGGCTTGCCGCAGCTGGGACACCCCTCGCCGGCCAGGGCCACCTGGAGGTCCGCCCACTCGCAGGCGAAGTCCTGCCCCGGCTTCACTCCCATCACGTGGAAGCCCTCGCGGTTGGCCCCCACCACGTAGCGGCCCTCCCGGAGCGACTCGTCGGCGATGATGCGGGCGCCCCGGACGTCGAGCGGCCCGACCGAGCCCGGGGCCACTCCCAGGGCCTTCTGGATCTCCTCGGGATGAGCCGGCCGCCCCTCGGCCTTGAGCGCGCGGGCGAGCTTGCGCTCGTGGAGCGCGTGGTCGCCCCGCACCAGCGCCAGCACCGGCCCGTCGGGCCCGATGAAGACCAGGGTCTTGATGGTGGAGGCGGGATCGATCTTGAGCTGGGCCGAGACCTCCGCGATGGTGCGGGCGCCCGGGGTCGCCACCTCCTGGCGCGGGGCGTCCGACGCCGGGGCGGCGCTCGGCACCCCGCGGGCCAGCTCGACGTTGGCCGCGTAGCCGCACGCCTCGCAGAGGGCCACGTCGTCCTCGCCGGCCGCGCTCGGGGCCATGAACTCGTGCGAGCCCGAGCCGCCCATCATGCCCGGATCCGACTGCACCACCACGTAAGTGATGCCGCAGCGGTCGAAGATCCGGCAGTAGGCGTCCTTGTGGGCGTTGTAGGAGATCTCGAGCGCGGCCGCGTCCGGATCGAGCGTATAGGAGTCCTTCATGAGGAACTCGCGCGTGCGGAGCACCCCCGAGCGCGGGCGCGCCTCGTCCCGCTCCTTGGTCTGGATCTGGTACCAGATCTGGGGAAGGTCGCGGTAGGAGCGGATCTCGCGCGCGGCCAGCCACGCGATGATCTCCTCGTGGGTCATGCCGAGGCACATGTCGCGCCCGTTGCGGTCCTTCAGCCGGAACATCTCGCCGCCGATCGCGTCCCACCGGCCCGACTGCTGCCAGATCTCGGCGGGCTGCAGCACCGGCATCTCGATCTCCTGCCCCCCGATGCCGTTCATCTCCTGCCGGATGATCGCGTTGACCTTCTCGATCACGCGCAAGCCCAGCGGCAGGTACACGTAAAGGCCGGCCGCGAGCTGCCGGACCAGACCCGCCCGCACCATGAGCTTGTGACTGATGGCTTCGGCGTCGGCGGGGTCGTCCCGGAGCGTGGGGATCAGCGACCGGGTCCAGCGCATGGCGGGCTTACGTCTTCTCTTTCTCTTTGACCTTGTTGGCGCCCTTGACCCCCGGGTCGTAGATCAGGCGCTTGACCGGCACCCCGTTGAGGATGTGCGACTCGAGAATCTCTGGAAGATCGCTCTCCTGGACCCCCGCGTACCAGACGTTCTCCGGGTAGACCACGATCATGGGGCCGTGCCCGCACTGGGAGAAGCAGCCCGCCTTGTTCACCCGGACCTCGACGTGGCGCCCCGCGGCGACCACCCCGGTCCGGAGCGTCTTCACGTACTTCTCCACGTCACCCTGGAGCGGGCAGTTGTCGCCCGCCGTGCACACGAAGACGTGTCGCTCGTACTGTCCCATCAGAAGAGTCCGATCCGCTTGAAGTCATTGTAGAAGGCGAACACCATGAGGAGCATCAGCAGGGCGAAGCCGACCTGCTGGGCCACTTCTCGCTTGCGTACCGACAGAGGCCGGCCCAGCACCGCCTCGAAGGCGAAGAAGAGCAGGTGGCCGCCGTCGAGCATGGGCACCGGCAGCAGGTTGAGCAGGAACAGGTTGATGCTGATCACCGCGGTGAAGAGCGCGAGGCTCACGATGCCCTGGCGCGCCTGCTCCCCCGCGGTCTTCGCGATCTGGATCGGGCCGCCGATGTTGCTCCGGTCGAGCTGGCCCACCACGATCTTGTAGAGCCCGATCGCGGTCTTCATGGTGACGTCGCCCGACCAGGCGACCCCCTCCCAGAGCGCGGAGATCGGGTTCGACCGCACCATCGCCACCGAGCCGCCGGGGCGGATGCCGACCAGGCCGACCTCGGTCTCCTTGCCGTCCGGACCCGGGACCTTGCCCTTCTTCGGCGTCACCGTGATCGCGAGCGTCTCGGCCCCGCGCTTGACCTCGAGCCGGGTGGGCTGCCCCGCCCGCTGGTGAATGCGCTCGGCCAGCTCGTCCCACGAGAGGACGGGCTGCCCTTCCAGCGCCACCACCACGTCGCCCGCCCTGAGCCCGGCCTGGTCCGCCGGATCGCCCGCCACCGTGTCGCCGATGGCGGCCGGAATGTACGGGCTCGCGCCGATCTCCCAGACGGTCTGCTCGTCGCCGAAGAGGTCCTTGCGCTTGGTCTGCACCGGGGTGAGGGCCACCGTCCGCTCGCCCGCCGGCCCCTGCACCGCGACCTGGAGCGCGCGCCCACGCGCGGCCTGCACGATGCGGGCGAGATCCTCCCAGTACTGCACCGGCTTGCCGTCGATCGCGACCAGGCGGTCGCCGGTCTTGAGACCGGCCTGCGCGGCGGGACTCCCGTCGGCCACCCGCCCCACCAGCGCGGGGGCGACCGGCCGGCCGACCAGCATGAACATGAGCCCGGCGATCACGGCGGCCAGCACGAAGTTCATGGCCGGCCCCGCGAACACGATCAGGAAGCGGGCCCCGAGCGGCTTGCCGTTGAAGGCCTTGGCCGGATCGACGGTCGCGCCCTTGCCGCCCTCGAGCGGGTTCTCGTCGTCCCCCATCATCTTGACGTAGCCGCCCATCGGGATCGCGGACACGCAGTACTCGGTCTCCTTGCCGCGGAACCGCCAGAGCACCGGGCCGAAGCCGATGGAGAACCGCTCGACCCCGACCCCGGCGAGCCGGGCCATCAGGAAGTGGCCGAGCTCGTGGACCACGATGAGGATCCCCAGGACCACCACGAACGACACCAGCATCTGTACCGTCGCCACCGCGCGCCTCCTCTATCTCACCGCCGCGGCCACCGGGCCGGGAAGCCACTCCCGCACCGTGACCCGCGTCCGGGTGTCGACGTCCACACACGTGTCGATCCCGTCGAGGGCCCGCGCGGGCACCCGCGCCAGCGCGTCGGCGATCAGCTCCGGGATCTGGGTGAAGCGGATCCGGCCCTCCAGGAACGCGGCCACCGCGACCTCGTTGGCCGCGTTGAGGATGACCGGGGCGCAGCCCCCTTCGAGCAGGGCCCGCCGAGCGAGGGCCAGGCACGGGAATCGCTCCACGTCCGGCTCCTCGAAGGTGAGCGAGCCGACCCGGGTGAGGTCGAGCCGCTCGGCCGGACACGGCAGCCGCTGCGGGTAGGTGAGCGCGTAGAGGATCGGGATGCCCATGTCGGCCACCCCGAGCTGCGCGATGACCGAGCCGTCCACGTACTCGACCAGCGAATGCACGACCGACTGCGGATGCACCACCACCTGGACCTGCTCGGGCAGCACGTCGAACAGCCACCGCGCCTCGATGACCTCGAGTCCCTTGTTCATGAGGGTGGCCGAGTCCACCGTGATCTTGGCCCCCATCCGCCAGGTGGGGTGGTTCAGCGCCTCCGCCACCGTCACCCGGGCGAGGTCGGCCGCCTTCATGGTCCGGAACGGGCCGCCCGACGCGGTGAGCAGGATGCGGCGGATCTCGGAGCGATTGTGGCCCTCGAGGCACTGGAAGACCGCGCTGTGCTCGGAGTCGACCGGCAGGAGCGCGACCCCGCGCTCCCGGGCCGCGGCGGTCATCAGGCTGCCCGCCATCACCAGCGTCTCCTTGTTGGCGAGCGCGACGCTCTTGCCGCTCTGGATGGCGGCCATGGTCGGCAGCAGGCCGGCGCCGCCCACGATGGCCGAGAGGACCACGTCGGCCTCCACCTCCCGGGCGAGCGTCACGAGGCCCGCCGGGCCCGCGAGCAGCTCGGGGCGCGGGTCGGGCAGGGCGCGGGCCACCGCGTCCATCGCGGCCGGATCCGACAGGGCGAGCGCGCGGGGCCGGTGACGCCGGCAGAGCTCCACGATCAGCTCCGGGTTGGAGCCGCGTGCGGCCATGCCCTCGACCCGGAAATCCTCCGGGAAATGCTCGACCAGCTCCAGGGTGCGCCGTCCCACGGAACCGGTGACACCCAGCACGGTCAGCCGCTTCATGCGCCCAGGGACCTCGCGTAGGTTGCGTAGTAGAAGAGCACCGGGGTGTTGACGAGCAGGCTGTCCATGCGGTCCAGCATGCCGCCGTGGCCGGGGATGAGCCGACCGGTGTCCTTGGTGCCGACGCTCCGCTTGATCGCGGACTCGATGAGATCGCCGGCCTGCCCCACCACGCCCAGCAGCAGTCCGACGACGATCGCGCTCTCGAGGGAGAGCGCGGGGAAGAACCACGCCCGCGCGCCCAGGGCCGCGAGCCCCGACACGCCGAGCTGGGCCACCGCGCCCTCCACCGTCTTGCGCGGGCTGATGGAGGGGGCGAGCTTGTGCCGCCCGAGAGTGGAGCCGGCCACGTAGGCGGCGGTCTCGCCCAGCCACGTGACCGAGACCAGGAGCAGGATCCACTCCACCCCGTGGTCCAGATCGCGCAGCCAGAAGGTGTAGCCGAGCAGCCAGTTCACGTAGCAGACGCCGAAGAGCGTGACCGCCACCGGCTCCCACGCGGCGCGGCCCGCGACGTCGACCCGCAGCAGCCCGATCCCGAAGATCGCGAAGAGCACCGCGGTGAGCGTGACCCGCTCCGAGATCGGCAGCGCGAAGCTCGCGGTCAGCACCGTCCCGCCCAGGAGGCCGACCACCCGGAGAGTCCGGACGCCGGCCCGCTCGAACATGCCGGTGAACTCCCACTGGCCCAGCGCACCCACGACCACCATGGCCGCGCCGAAGAGCCACACCGGGCCCTCGACGACCATCCACACGAACAGCGGGAGCAGGACCAGCGTGCTGAGCAGCCGCCGCACGAGGGCGGCCGCGCGGGAGGGGCCGGCCGCTTCGACCGGGCGCGGGATGCGAACGCCCTCGGCCCGGGACATCAGACTCTCCCGAAGCGACGGTCCCGCTGCTGGAAGTCGGCCACCGCGAGGTAGAACTCGCGCGCCCCGAAGTCCGGCCACAGCGTCGAGGTCATCCACAGCTCGGTGTAGGCGACCTGCCACAGGAGGAAGTTCGATAGCCGCAGCTCGCCGCTGGTGCGGATGAGGAGATCCGGGTCCGGCACCCCGTCGGTGTAGAGCGCGCGCGAGACGCGCACCTCGTCGATGTCCTCCGGGCGCAGGACGCCGCGCTGGACCTCACGCGCGATGGTCCGGACCGCGTCGACCAGCTCGTCGCGGCCGCCGTAGTTGAACGCCATGAGCAGGGTGAGCCCGGTGTTGCCCGCGGTGGTGTCGATGAGGCGGCGGATGCGCTCGCCCACCCGCGGGGGCACGCCCTCCGGCCGGCCGATCATCCGGAAGCGGACGTTGCGCTCCATCAGCTCCGGCAGCTCCCGCTCGATGGAGCGCTCGAGCAGCGCCATCAGGGTCGAGACCTCCTGATGCGGGCGCTGCCAGTTCTCGGAGGAGAACGCGTAGAGGGTGAGGAACTGCACGCCGAGCTCGCCCGCGGTGCGCACGATGCCCCGCACCGCCTTCACGCCCTCGCCGTGGCCGGCGACGCGCGGGAGACCGCGGCTGGTGGCCCACCGGCCGTTGCCGTCCATGATGACCGCGACGTGGCGGGGCACCGGGCGTGTCATGATGCGCCGCCTGAGGTCGTCCTCCGGGAGCGTCGACAACTCCGCCACCGGCACTGAGGCCCCGGCCTTCGCCGCCATATCGGACGATGTTACGTGAGCCCCCCCGGGATTGCCAGTAAAAAGGCTGAAATACAAACGAAATCCGTCCGCGAGATGGGCGGACGGTCGTGGCGGACAAGCGTGGCGGACTACCGTAGCGGACAACCGATTACTTCTTTAGGCTCTTCATCTGCGGGGGCCCCGAAATGGCCCCCGCACTCCCCCAGGTCGGCGGACACGCGTTGGGGGTACTGCCGGCGGTTCCCGCCTTACACGGTCAGGACTTCCTGCTCCTTCTTCTTGGTGAGCTCGTCGATCTTGGCCGTGAAGCGATCGGTCGTCTTCTGGATCTGGTCGTGGCCGCGACGCTCCTCGTCCTCGGAGATCTTCTTCTCCTTGGCGAGCCCCTTCATCTTGTCGTTGGCCTCGCGCCGGACGTTACGGATGGCGACCCGCGCGTCCTCCGCGAACTTGCCGACCGACTTGGCGAGCTGCTTGCGCCGCTCCTCGGTCAGCGTCGGCATCGTGAGCCGGATCACCTTGCCGTCGTTGCTCGGGGAAAGCCCGAGGTCCGACTTGACGATCCCCTTCTCGATCTCCTTCAGCTGGGTGGCGTCCCACGGCTGGATCAGGATGGTGCGCGGGTCGGGCACCGACACCGACGCGACCTGGTTGAGCGGGGTCATGTTGCCGTAGGCCTCGACGCGCACCCCGTCCATCAGCGCCGCGTTGGCGCGGCCGGTGCGAACGCTCGCGAACTCCCGCGTGAGCACGTCGACCGCGGCCTGCATCCGGGTCTCGAGGTCCTTCTGCACCGCTTGTTGCGTCATGGCCTACCCCTTCGCGGCGACCGCGTCGGCGGAGACGACGGACCCGACCGGCTCGCCCGTGACTATCCGTCGGATATTGCCCTTGCGGGTGAGGTCGAAGACCACGATCGGCAGCTTGTTGTCCATGCACAGCGAGATGGCCGTGGTGTCCATCACCTGTAGCCCGCGATTGAGCACCTCGATGTAGCCGACCCGCGGCAGTCGGACCGCGGTCTTGTCCTTGGCCGGATCGGCGGTATAGATCCCGTCCACCTTGGTCGCCTTCAAGATCGCCTCCGCGCCGATCTCCACCGCGCGCAGGGCCCCCGCGGTGTCGGTGGTGAAGAATGGGTTGCCGGTGCCCGCCGCGAAGACCACCACCCGGCCCTTCTCCAGGTGACGGATGGCCCGTCGCCGGATGTAGGGCTCGGCCACCGCGCGCATCTCGATCGCGGACAGCACCCGGGTGGGCACGCCCGCCTTCTCGATGGCATCTTGAAGGGCCAGCGCGTTGATCACGGTGGCGAGCATGCCCATGTAGTCGCCGGTGGCGCGATCCATGCCGCCCGCGCTGGCCGCGATGCCGCGGAAGATGTTGCCGCCGCCGATGACCACCGCCAGCTCGACCCCGAGCCGCACCACCTCGGCCACCTCCTCGGCGATGCGGCTGATGACGTCGGGATCCATGCCGTAGCCCTGGCCACCCGCGAGCGCCTCGCCCGAGATCTTGAGCAGGACGCGCTTGTAGGCGGGAGCCGCGCCGGGGGCGGCCATGGGAGGCCTAGCTCTCGCCCACCTGGAAGCGGGCGAAGCGCTTGACCACGATGCGCTCGCCCATCTTGGACGTCGACTGGTCGACCATGTCCTTGAGGCGGGTCTTGCCGGAGGCGTCGCGGATGAACGGCTGCTCCAGCAGGCAGGACTCGGCGTAGAACTTCTCGAGCTTGCCCTCGATGATCTTGTCGATCACCTGGGCCGGCTTCTTCTGGTCGGCCATCTGCTGACGGTAGATCTCCCGCTCCTTCTCCACCACCGCCCCCGGCACATCTTCGCGCGACACGTAGGAGGGATTCGCGGCCGCTACTTGCATCGCCACGTCCTTCACGAGCTGCTGGAAGTCGTCGGTGCGGGCCACGAAGTCGGTCTCGCAGTTGATCTCCACCAGCACCCCGATCTTGCTGCCGGGGTGGATGTAGGAGGCCACCACTCCGTCCTTGGCCTCGCGGTGCGCCTTCTTGGCCGCGTCGGCCAGGCCCTTCTTGCGCAGGTGCTCGATCGCGCCCTGCATGTCGCCCTTGGAGGCCTCGAGCGCCGCCTTGCAGTCCATCACCCCCGCCCCGGTGCGCTCCCGGAGCTCCTTCACCTGTTCCGCCGAGGATGCCATGACGTGGGTGTCCTCGCCTCGGGGCGTCAGGCGCCCGGCTCCGCCGTCGCCGACATCTCGGCCTCGGTCACGAGGGGCAGGTCCGGCGAGGCCGGGATCTCCTCCACCTCCTGCTTGGCGTGGCTGCCGACGCCCTCGATGATCGCGTCCGCGATGCGCGAGGTGATCAGGCGCACCGAGCGGATCGCGTCGTCGTTGCCGGGCACCGGGTAGTCGATCCCGGAGGGGTCGCAGTTGGTGTCCACGATGGCCACGATCGGGATCGCGAGCCGGCGCGCCTCCTCCACCGCGATCGACTCCTTCTTGGGGTCGATGATGAAGATCGCGGAGGGCAGCCGGTCCATGCTCTTGATGCCCACCAGCGCGCTCTGGAGCTTGGCCCGCTCGCGCTCGAGCCCGATGACTTCCTTCTTGGGCAGACGCTCGTACTCGCCGGTCTCGCTCATCTCGTCGAGCTTCTTGAGCCGCGCGATGGACTTCCGGATGGTGGTGAAGTTGGTGAGGGTGCCGCCCAGCCAGCGGTGGTTGACGTAGAACTGCCCGCAGCGGGCCGTCTCCTCCAGCACCGTCTCCTGGGCCTGCTTCTTGGTGCCCACGAACAGCACGGTGCCGCCGTCGGCGGCGAGGTCGCGCACGAACGCGTAGGCCTCGCGGAACTTCTTGAGGGTCTTTTGTAGATCGATGATGTAGATGCCGTTGCGCTCGCCGAAGATGTACTTCTGCATCTTCGGGTTCCAGCGCTTGGTCTGGTGGCCGAAGTGCACCCCGGCCTCCAGCAGCTCCTTCATGGTCAGTGATGCCATGGTCCTGCCGTCCTTTCCGTCGTCGTTCGGTTGGCCTCCGGTCGCGAGCGGCCGGCCCCCGGAAAGGGGGGCGACACTTCCCCGGGGGCCGACGCGGCCCGCGGAGACCGAAGCTCGCAACCGTGCGTGTTAGGTCGTGTACTTCGCGTTGATTCGAACGTACTCCTCACTGAGGTCCGATGTCCACACCGAGTCCTCGCCCCGTCCCAATCCGAGGTCGATGGCGATGGTGTAGCTCGTCCCACCCATCATCTCGTGAATGCGGTCGACGCGGGCTCCCGCCCGCAGCATCCCCTTCTCCACGAGCAATTCGCCCCCGATCGCGATGGCCACCCGGTCCGCGGCCACCCGGGCCGGCCCCTTGCCCAGCGCCATCATGATGCGGCCCCAGTTGGGGTCGGCCCCGTTGATCGCGGTCTTCACGAGCGGCGAGTTGGCCACCGAGCGGGCGGCCAGCACCGCCTCGCGCCGGGTGCGGGCGCCGCGCACCGCGATCTCGACGAGCTTGGTCGCGCCCTCGCCGTCCTCGACCAGCATGCGGGCGAGGCGCTCGGTGATGGCCTCGAGCGCGCGCGCGAACTGGCGCAGCTCCTTGCCGCCGCGCTCGAGCGAGGCGTTCTCGGCCAGCCCGTTGGCGAGCAGGGCCACCGTGTCGCTGGTGGACTGGTCGCCGTCCACCGTGATGCGGTTGAACGAGCGGTCGACCGAGCGGCGCAGCACGCGCGGCAGCGAGTCGCGCGCCACCATCGCGTCGGTGGCGAGGAAGCAGAACATCGTCGCCATGTGCGGCTCGATCATGCCGACGCCCTTGGCGATGCCCCCGATGGTGACCGGCCGGCCCGCCACGTCCGCCCGCAGGGCCGCTTCCTTCGGCCGCGTGTCGGTGGTCATGATGGCCTCGGCCGCGAGCCGCCCGCCCTGGGGCGAGAGCCCCTTCACCAGCTTGGGCAGCCCGGCCCGGATCTTGTCCATCGGCAGCGGCTGGCCGATGACGCCGGTGGAGGCGATCAGGACCTGACGCGGGGGGATGCGCAGCAGCTCCCCGGTGATCCGGGTCATCTCGCGCGCGTCCTTCACCCCCTGCTCACCGGTGCAGACGTTCGAGCACCCCGCGGAAGCCAGGATGGCCTGGGCCCGGCCGTCGCGCACGTGCTCCTGCGAGACGAGCACCGGCGCGCCCTTGACCTGGTTGGTCGTGAACACCGCGGCCGCGCGCGCGGGCGACGACGAGTAGACCAGGGCCAGGTCCTTCTTGCCGCTGGGCTTGATGCCGGCCGCGATGCCGGAGGCGAGGATGCCGGGCACGGCGGTGATGCCCCCCTCCAGCCACTGGAAGTCCGCCATGCGGGCTACGGATACACCGGAGGCGCTTCGAGACCGGTCCGCTCGTCCCACCCCATCATGATGTTGAGGCTCTGGATGCCGTTGGCGGAGCCGCCCTTGCCCAGGTTGTCGAGCGCCGACACGCAGACCGCGCGCTTCGTGCGCGGATCCGCGACCACCGTGACGTCGCAGTAGTTCGAGCCCACCACCGACCGGGTGGTCGGCCGCTGGCCCTCGTCGAGCACCCGCACGAACGGCTCGCCCGCGTAGAACTCCTGGTACAGCGCGACCAGCTCCGCGGTGGTGGCCGGCTTGGTGAGCGGGACGGACGCGGTCGTGAACAGACCCCGGTTGAGGGGAACGAGGTGAGGGGTAAAGCTCACGACGACTCGCTGTCCCGCGAGGGCGGAGAGCTCCTGCTCGATCTCGGGGGTGTGGCGATGGGTGGCGATGCCATAGGCCTGCACGTTCTCGTTGGCCTCGGTGAAGAGGTACATCGGCTCCGCCTTGCGCCCCTGCGCTCCCGCCCCGGTGACGCCGGACTTGCCGTCGATCACGATGCCGTCGATCGCGCCCCGCCCGCTCTTCAGCAGCGGCGCGGTCGCGAGCACCGCGCCCATCGGGTAGCAGCCCGGGGAGGCGATCAGCGACGCGCCCGCGATCTGCTTGCGGTGCAGCTCGGGCATCCCGTACACCGCCTCCGCGAGCCCGGCCGCGTCCTCGTGCGCCGCCTTGTACCAGGTGGTGTAGAGCCCGGCGTCCTTCAAGCGGTAGTCCGCGGAGAGGTCGATCGCCTTCCGGCGGTTTCGGCGCAGCACCGGCACCAGCCGCTGCGACTCCATGTGTGGCAGGGCGAGGAAGACCAGGTCCGACTCCGCGGCCAGCCGCTCGGGATCGATGTCCTGGAAGACGAGGTCGCTGAGCCCACGCAGGTGCGGGTAGCTCTTGTCCAGGCGCTCCCCGGTGAGGCGCTCCGAGGTGACCGCGGCGATGCGCACCTTCGGATGCACGGAGAGGAGGCGGAGCAGCTCCGCGCCCATGTACCCGCTGGCTCCGGTGACCGCGACTTTCAGCATGGCCGGATCCGCGAGCGGGCTACCGCTTCGAGTACTGGAACTTCGACCGGGCGCCGGGCTGGCCGTACTTCTTGCGCTCCTTCATCCGCGGATCGCGGGTGAGGAGGCCGGCCCGCTTGAGCGTCTGGCGCAGCTTGTCGTCGAACTGCAGCAGGGCCCGCGCGATGCCGTGGCGGACCGCGCCCGCCTGACCGGTCGGCCCGCCGCCGCCCACGTTCACGATGGCGTCGAACTGGCCCAGGGTGTTGGTGAGCTGGAGGGGCTGGGAGATGACCATCCGCAGCGTCTCGCGCGGGAAGTAGTCCTCGAACGGGCGACGGTTGACGAGGATGCGGCCGTTGCCGGCCCGCAGCCAGACACGCGCCACGGAGGTCTTGCGGCGTCCGGTTCCATAGAAACGAGTGACGACGGCCATGGGACTCCTCAGCGGCCGCGCGCGCGCGTGGCGAGCGGCTCGGGCTTCTGGGCGGCGTGGGGATGCTCCGCCCCTTTGTAGACCTTCAGCTTCTTGGCCATCGCGCGGCCCAGGCGGCCCTTGGGGAGCATGCCCTGCACCGCCCACTCGATCACGCGCTCGGGATGGGTCTTGATCATCCGCTCCGCGCTCACCTCGCGCAGGCCTCCGATGTAGCCGCTGTGCCAGCGGTAGATCTTGTCGGTCAGCTTGCGCCCGGTCAGGTGGATCTTCTCCGCGTTGATGACCACCACGTGGTCCCCCACGTCGAGGTGCGGGGAGAACTGGGGCTTGTGCTTGCCCCGGAGGATCGTGGCGACCTGGGTGGCCAGACGGCCCAGCACCCGGTCACTGGCGTCGACCAGGAACCACTTGCGCTCGACTTCCTCTTCCTTCGGCATCAGCGTCGTCATGATCTCGTCCGGAGCCCCCCGTTGAATGGCAACGGGTAATCATAAAGGAACGGCCCCACCGGGTCAACTGCCGGACCGTCGCGGACGGGGACGGGCCGCGGCCTTGACCGGCTTGGCCGCCCTGGTCTTGCCGGTGAAGGGGCAGAGGGCCTCCACCGGGCAGGTGGGGCAGGCCGGCTTCCGGGCAAAGCAGACCCGCCGACCGTGGAGGATGAGCAGGTGGCTCGCTTGGGTCCAGCCCGACTGGGGCAGCACCAGGCACAGCTGGTCGTGGATCTTCTCGGGGTCGTCCCCGCGGGCCAGACCCAGGCGCTGCGACACCCGGAACACGTGGGTGTCGACCGCCAGGGCCGGGATGCCGAAGGCGTTGCCGAGCACCACGTTGGCCGTCTTCCGCCCCACCCCGGGCAGCGCGACCAGCTCATCGAGGGTGCGGGGCACCTCTCCGCCGTGATGCTCGACCAGGCCCTTGGCCATCCCGACGATCGAGCGGGCCTTGGCCCGGAAGAATCCGGTCGAGTGGATCTCGCGCTCCAGGTCGGGCAAGGGCACGCTCGCCCAGTCCTGCGCGCGCCGGTAGCGCGGGAACAGCTCGGCGGTGACCGCGTTGACGCGCTCGTCGGTGCACTGGGCGGACAGGATGGTGGCCACCAGCAGATCGAGCGGGGTGCCGAACTTGAGCTCGGTCCGCGCGTCCGGATAGACGCGGGCGAGGCGGCTCATGATCTTGCGGGCGCGCGCCTTCTTGTCCGGCAGGCTCTCGGCCATCAGCGTGACTCCTTTGGCAGGCAGGACGGATCCGGGTCTCGACCGACCTCGAGCCGCCCTGCCCCGATGGAGATCGGGGCGACCGACACCGCCATGGGCAGTCGCCGCAGGCGCGGGGTCGGGTCGAAGTTTCTCACGATCCAGCCCACCAGGAGACCGGGCAGGCGCAGTCCCCCGTAGCTGACGCCGTCGACGTGCAGGGTGAACGGCGCGGGCGCGGGCCCCGCGCTGAGCCCGAGCCGGGCCCGGAGGTCGGGGCCGGGCAGCGACCAGTGGACGCCGATCCCGCACCGCTCGACAGTGGCCGCCAGCCCCGAGAGGCCGCGCTGCCGGGCGAGGAACTCGGCGAGGTCCTCCTGGGCGACCCCGAGCCGCTCCACCGCGAGGGAGCTCACGTCCAGCAGCTCGACCACCCCGGTGGCGGCCAGTCGGCCCGGATTGACCAGGACCCCGTCCGCCCGGATCCGCACCGGCCCGATGCGGAGCGGCGGCTTGCGACGCGCGAACTCGCCGACCAGGGCGGACTCCGCCTCGAGCGTCACGTGGTCGATCTGGCCCGCGAGCAGGGCGTCGTCCCGGTAGTCGAGGGTCATCCGCAATCCCCGCGCGTCGCGCACGACATCGGCCAGGAGCCCTTCCGCTCCGCGCCGGAGCCGCTCCGCGAGCTGCGCGGGGGTGAGCGCGCGCACCGGCTCGAGGCGCCGCATCCGCACCATGCCCTCGCTGCCGTCGGGCAGCGGCACGCGCGCGATCACCGGATAGGCCGCGGCCAGCCAGGGGTCGCCGCCCCCGAGCGCGGCCATGATCCGGTCGGGCTTGGCCGAGGCCGCGTCCGGTCCCTGGTCGCCGGTCTTCACGATCGCGAAGTCGACCCCCATCGGCGCCTGGTCCCACGCGCGCGCGAGCCGGAGCGGCAGGCGGTCCCGCACCACCTCGTAGCGGAAGTTGGACACCGAGAAGAAGTTGTCGTTGGCCACGACCGCCACCCGCGGCTCGCCGGGTCCGGCCGCAGCGGCGATGGCGGCGAGCAGCTCGCGGTGATGCCAGTCGTGGCCGTCCGGCGGCCGCGAGAAGGCCACCATTGGCACGAGGGGCGCCAGCATCGTCGGCAACGGGATCGCGAATGCGGCCGAGCCGACCTGGAGCACGCCCACCGCCAGGCAGGCCCATGTGACCGCGCGGCGGGCGCGCGGAGCGAGGGCCGCCACCGCGGCCGCCGCGGCCAGGGCGGCGGCGGGCAGCAGCGGCAGGGTGTAGCGCAGGTTCTTGTTCTGGATCAGGAAGAAGATGATGGCCGGGGCCAGCGCGGCCCAGACGAGGCCGCGGGCCCGCTCCCGCCGCGCGACCGCGACCACGCCACCGAGCAGCAGCAAGGTGGCGAGGAGCCCCAGCTGCGGAATGATCCAGCGCGGGTAGAAGAGCAGGGCGCCCGAGGTGAGCGCCGGTGCGTGACCCGACTCCGCGGCCTGCTTGAACGAGCGATTGAGGACCTGCATCGGCAGCCCGACCAGGCGCGGCCCGTACCACGGCAGCGCGATCAGGGCGGCCACCCCGACCGCGGCCAGCAGGCGGCCCAGGCGGGCGCGCCGGTCCGGCGAGCGGATCGCGAGCCACGCCGCCCACAGGAGCGCGCCCGACACGTAGGCCGCGAACGGGGGCTTCGTGAGCATGCCGAGCCCCAGAAGCCCGCCGAGCCCGAGGGCCCAGCGCCCGTCGGCGAGCGCGTCGGTGCGCGCGAGCGCGTAAAGGGTCAGGGCCACCATCGCGGTGAGCGGCAGGTCGAGCTGGAAGTGCAGGAGCGAGAAGACCACGAAGGGCGCGGTGGCGAAGAGGAAGGCGGCCAGCAGCCCGGCGGCGGGATCGAGGAGGCGGCGCCCGAGCCCGAACACCGCGAGGGTGCCCACCACCAGGAAGCCCCACATGACCGCGTGCGCCGCGGCGAGCGGAGGCAGCGCGAATCCGAGGAGGCCCGCCGCGCACGTGACGATCGGCGGATAGAAGCTCGACTCCGCGATGATCTCCTGGAGCGCCTCCCGTCCCGGCTCGGCGAGGCTTCGCTGGCAGAGCACGGCCCGCTCGAGGTGGTTGGCGTGATCCCACTCCGGCGGGCGGCGATCGATGGAGAGCCAGACCGCCATGACCGCCGCCAGCCCCAGCAGCAGGGCGGCCAGAGCCACCGCGGCGCGGCCGGTCATCGGCGGGGCGCGGGGTCGGCGGCGCGGGCGACCAGCAAGATCGAGATGCCGAACGGCAGCGAGACGAAGCGCAGGAGGGCCGCCTCCGCGCCGAAGACGCGGGCCAGCAGCCGGTTCACGAGCGGCGCGGGCCGCTCCAGATCGTGGCTGGACCGGTGGAGCGCCGCCCGCATGACCCGCAGCGCCATGATGGGCGGCGCGAGCAGCGTGTTGAAGTACGTGACCCGGTCGACCGCGAAGCCGGCCGCCTCGACCACGGAGCGCAGCGAGCCCGCGGTGTAGCGGCGCCGGTGGCCCAGCAGCTCGTCGTGGCGGCTCCAGAGCCAGGCGTAGGCGGGTACCGTCACCACCAGGCGGCCGTCGGGCGCGAGCAGGCGGCGACACGCCCGGAGGGCGCCCGCCTCGTCGGTGACGTGCTCGAGCACGTCGAAGAGGCAGGCCGCGTCCCACCGCCCCGCCTCGAGCGGGACGCCGTCCGGGAGCGAGCCCGCCCGCACGTCGAGGCCGCGCGCTCGCGCGATGGCGCGCAGGGCGGGATCCATCTCGACGCCGACCGCGGTGCCGAGGCCCGCGAGCGCCTCGAGCAGGCCGCCGCTGCCGCAGCCGATCTCCGCCACCCGGCGGCCGCCGCCCGGCAGGAGACGGGCCATCTCGGCGAGGATGATCGCGCGGCGGCCCTGGAACCACCAGTGGGCCCGGTCCTCCTCGGCGTGCACCGCGGCGTAGGCGGGATCCATGGCCTCAGGCGGACCCGTCGAGCGCGCGCCGGATGGACTCGATCCGCTCGCGAGCCGCCGCGAGAGCGAGCGGCGCCGGTCGATGCTCGACCCGCCAGATGGGCGCCCGAAGATCCGGGTCGGTCGGCAGGCGCGGGACGAGGTGCCAGTGGATGTGCGGGACCTGATTGCCGAGCAGCTCGTAGTTCATCTTCACCGGGCGAAAGACGCGGGCGAGCGCCTCGGCCACGCGGCTCACCTCTTCCAGATGGCTCCGGCGCTCCTCCGCCTCGAGCTGGTAGAGCTCGGTGGCGTGGCGGCGCAGCACCAGCAGCACGTAGCCCGGGAAGTACTGGTCCTCGTGGAGGAAGGCGCGCGAGGTCTCGAGCTCGGCGATGAGCCGGGGGCCTCCCGCACCGTACTTGCCGCACATCACGCAGGTCGGGTCGCTCATCGGCGCTCGGACAGGAACCGCCCGATGCGGCCCATCGCCTCCTGGATCCGCTCGAGCGACTGCGCGTAGGAGAAGCGGAGGTAGCCCTCCGCGTTGCGGCCGAAGTCCACCCCGGGGGTGACGCCCACGTGCGCGCGCTCCAGGATCTCGAACGCGAACACGAGCGAGTCGCTCGTGAAGCGCCGGGCGTTGGCCAGCACGTAGAACGCCCCGGTGGGTGGGGCGCCCACCCCGAGCCCGATCCCGCGCAGGCCGTCGACCATGACCCGCCGCCGCTCGTCGAAGATCCGCCGGAAGCGGGCGCTCTCCTCCCCCGCCTCGCGCAAGGCGGCCAGGGCCGCCCACTGGACGAACTCGTTCGTGGAGATGAAGAAGTTGCCGTGCATCGCGGTCAGCGCGGGCATGAAGGCGCGCGGCGCGATCAGGTAGCCCACCCGCCAGCCGGTCATCGCGAAGGCCTTGGAGAAGCCGTTGAGCACGAAGGCGTGGTCGGTGAACTCCAGCACGGTGTGCTCCGGCCCCTCGTAGGTGAGCCCGTGGTAGATCTCGTCCGAGACCACCCAGGGGCCGAGCCGGCAGAGGGCGGCGAGGCGCTCCGCGCTCAGCACGGTGCCGGTCGGGTTGGCCGGCGAGTTGACGACCAGGGCCTTGGTGCGCGGGGAGAGCCGCGCGGCCACCGCGTCCGGCCGGTACTGGAAGGCGTCGGACTCCTCCACCGGCACGTAGACCGGCTCGCCCTCCGCGAACTTCACGAACTTGGGATAGCACGCGTAGTACGGGTCGGAGAGGATCACCTCGTCGCCGCGGTCCAGCAGCGCGCTGAACAGCAGCAGCATCGCCGGCGAGGTCCCCGCGGTGACCAGGACCTGATCCGGCGACACCGTCACCCCGTAGCGGGTGTGGTAGTGCTCGGCGATCGCCTCACGGAGGGGCAGGATGCCGAGGGTGTGGGCGTAGCGAGTGCGCCCGTCCTTGAGCGCCTTCTCGGCCGCCTCCCGGATCACCGCGGGGGTGTCGAAGTCCGGCTCCCCGAACTCCAGGTGGATGACGTCGATCCCCTGCCGCTCGAGGGCCTGCGCGCGCTGGAAGACCTCCACCGCGAGGAACGGCTCGATCTCCTGCGTCCGCCGCGCGATCACGTGCGCCCTCCGTCCGGAAGCCGCGCGAGCCGCCGCCGCGCGGCCAGGACCTCGCGCAGCATGCGGGGGCCGTCGCGCAGCACGCCGACCTTCGAGCCGGGCTGGTCCGCCCAGTTCACCGGCACCTCCGCGATCCGGTAGCCGCCCCGCTGGGCCAGCAGGAGCAGCTCCACGTCGAAGCCGAAGCCGTCGGTGCCGAGCCGGGGGAACAGCGCCTCCGCGACCGCGCCCCGGAAGAGCTTGAAGCCGCACTGGGTGTCGACGACGTCCACCACCCCGAGCCGCCGCACCAGGAAATTGAACACGTGCCCGGAGAGCATGCGGTGGGTGCGCACCTGCCGGGCCACCGCGGGATCGTGGAGCACCCGCGAGCCGACCGCGACGTCCGCGCCCGCCGCGATCGCCGCCTCGAGGCGGGCCGCCTCCGCGATCGGGGTAGCCCCGTCGGCGTCCGCCATGAGGCGGAGCGAGCCGACCGCGCGGGTCATGCCGATGCGCACCGCGTGCCCCTTGCCCCGGTTGCGCTCGAGCGCGCAGACGATCACCCCCGCGCGGCCCGCCGCCACCTCGCGCACGCGGTCGGCGGTGCCGTCGCGGCTGCCGTCGTCCACCACGATCACCTCGTACGGCTCGTCGCGGCCCTCGAAGTAGGCCTGGACGTCCTTCAGGTAGCCGGGCAGCCGCGCCGCCTCATTGTAGGCGGGGATGACCACGGACCAGCGGGGAGCGGGACGGCTCACCGCGGCGCCTAGGCCCAGACGGGGGCGTCGGCGCGGCGACGCCGCCGGGCCACGCCGGTCTTCTGCGCGGCCTTGGCCACCTCGCGCGCCACCGCGGGCGCGACTTTCTTGTTGAACACGCTCGGGATGATGTACTCGGGACCCAGCTCGGCCCGCCCCACGCAGGAGGCGATGGCGTGGGCCGCCGCGATCTTCATCTCGTCGTTGACCATCCGGGCCCGGGAGTCGAGGAGGCCGCGGAAGAACCCCGGGAAGCAGAGCACGTTGTTGATCTGGTTCGGGTAGTCGGAGCGCCCGGTGGCCATGACCCGCACGTGGCGCTCGGCCTCCTCGGGCTGGATCTCGGGCACCGGGTTGGCCATCGCGAACACGACGCGGTCCGGGGCCATGCGCTTGACGTCCCGCACCGTCAGCACCCGCGGCACCGAGAGGCCGATGAACACGTCCGCTCCGCGGATCGCGTCGGACAGCCGGCCCTTGAGGTTACCGCGATTGGTGACGGTGGCGACCCAGGTCTTCATGAAGTCCATGCCGATCGGACGGCCCCGGTAGATGGTGCCGTGCTCGTCGACGCCGATGATGTGGCGGGCCCCCAGCGCGAGCAGGATCTTGATGGTGGCGGTTCCCGCCGCGCCCACCCCGGAGACCACCACCTTGATCCGGCGGATGTCCTTCCGCACGATCTTGAGTGCGTTGAGCAGGGCGGCCAGCACCACCACCGCGGTGCCGTGCTGGTCGTCGTGGAAGACCGGGATGTCGAGCTCCTTGCGCAGCCGCTCCTCGACCTCGAAGCAGCGGGGGGCCGAGATGTCCTCCAGGTTGATCCCCCCGAAGGCGGGGGCGATCATCTTGACCGTCTCCACGATCTTGCCCGGATCCTTGGTGGCGAGTGGGATCGGGAACGCGTCGACCCCGGCCAGCTCCTTGAAGAGCATGGCCTTGCCCTCCATCACCGGCATCGCCGCCTCGGGGCCGATGTCGCCGAGCCCCAGCACCGCGGTGCCGTCGGTGACGACCGCGACCGCGTTCTGCTTGATGGTCAGCGTGAACGCCCGGCTGGGGTCGTCCTTGATCGCGAGGCAGACCCGGGCCACCCCCGGGGTGTAGGCCATGCTGAGGTCGTCCCGACTGCGGATCGGCACCTTGCTGTGGATCTCGATCTTGCCCCCCAGGTGCATCAGGAAGGTGCGATCCGAGATATTGGCGATGCGGACCCCGGCCGTCGACTTGACCCGGTCGACGATGTCATGGGCGTGACGGCTGTCGCGGGCCTTGATGGTGATGTCCCGGAGCACCCGCTCCCCGGTCATCTCGACCAGGTCCACCGCCCCGATGTCGCCCCCGGCCTTGCCGATGACCGAGGTGACGCGGCCGAGCATGCCGGGCTTGTTCTGGATCTCGAGGCGGGCGGTGAAGCTGTAGGAGGCGCTGGGGGCGACGGCCATCAATTTCTCACAGTCAGCAATTTCTCATCATGGCGGGCACTTAGACGGTAAGACCCACCCCACCCGGAGTCAACTTATTTCCATCTCTGCAAGTTGACCGCCCGCCACGCGCCATGGTATTCCACCCTGTGCTCGGACCACGCGTCGCCGTCGCCCTCGCTTGCGTCCTCGTGGCCGGAGCGGTCTCCCCCTCCCTCGCGCGCGCGGATATGCAGCGCTTCGCCGTCGAGTCGGCGAAGAGCCGCGTGAGCTTCGACGCCTTCCATCCGTGGACCGTCGGCGTGTTCTCGGCAGCCAGCGACGGGCCCACCGGCGAGTTCGAGATCGACATCTCCGACCTCCGCCAGCCCGTCAAGGGCGGGCTGACCGTGTCGGCAGCCGGCTTTCGCTCGGGAGACGCGAGCCGGGACAAGGACATCCGGCGGGCACTCGACGTGGACCATCATCCGGAGATCCAGTACCGCATCGACAAGATGGACAGCTCCTTCCCCTCGCTGGCCGAGAACAACGACGTGATCCTGACCATCCACGGCGTCCTCTCCGTCAAGGGAATCGAGCGCCCGACGACGTTTGCGGGCCGGATTCGCCTGCGGCCTGGTGGCGCGCTCTGGATCCGGGGCGAGAGCTGGCTGAAGCCCCGCGACTGGGGCGTCCCCCTGCTTCGCTCCTGGCTGGTCAACATGAAGGACAGCGTGCTCGCGATATTCGACCTGACCCTGAATAAGTCTCAGTAAATAGCCAGTATTCCACGCCTTCTCGAAGCAGTGGTCGACCGCCGGCCGGTCGTCCGGACTCCGGTGGGCCGGCTTCTCCGCTGAATACTCGGCTGAATACTCGGCCTTGCGGGCGCGTCTGCTTTGAACGGCGCGGAGTTGCGAGGAACGATCTGGATCGCTCACCGGTTCCTCGATCAACCCCCGGTCCAAGGCGTCTGGCGCTGCAACCGAACCGCACGACGTACCATCTAAACGACTGAGGGCGGGGCCGAGAAGGACAGGCCAGGGAAACATTTACCGGAAGCATCCCGACGAATACGAGAGGCCGTAATGACCTTTAGAGAGACCGACAGCGTGACCGCGATCGAGACAGGCCAATTCAGAGGGGGCTCGACGGAGCCAAAGCGACGCGGGCGACAGCCCCAGGTCCCCAGCAAGGGCGCGAATCCGCCGGTGGACCACGAGCTGGATCGCGTGGTGGACACCGCGGTCGAGCTGGACGAGACGCCGGCCCTCTCCGAGGAGGCGCTGCGCCCGTCGGCGTCGCCCGCCGAGGACCCCGTCCGTCTCTACCTCAAGGAGATCGGCAAGGTCTCGCTCCTGAAGGCCGAGGAAGAGGTCACGATCGGCCGCCGGATCGAGGTCGGGCAGATCGCGCTGCGGCGGGCCCTGGGTCGCGTGCCGTTCGCCACCGCCAAGCTGCTGGCCCTGGTGGACCGGGTGCGGCGCGAGGAGGTCCAGCTCGACGACGTGATCCTGCTCCCCGAGGGCGGCGAGCCCACGCCGAGCGAGGTTCGGTCGAGCCTGGCCGCGTTCGCGCGCGTCCGGCGTTTGGAGCGAGAGATCGAGCGGCTCCAGACCGCGCTCGTCGACAAGCGGCGGAGCAAGACCACGCGGGCGAACTACAACAAGTGGATCGCCCAGAATCGCGCCTCGATCCAGTCCGTGCTGGAGAACCTCCCGCTCAAGCCAGCGCTCGCCGACCAGCTCGTGGGCGACATCCGGCAGCTCGTCAAGAGCATGGGCGCGGCCAAGACCCGGTCGGAGCTGCGGCAGCTCGAGCAGAGCGCGGGGCTCAGCCGCAAGGCCCTGCTCGCCTCGCTGAGCGAGATCGAGGAGCACGACCGCGTGGTGCGGCAGGCCAAGAAGGAGCTGATGGAGGCCAACCTGCGCCTGGTGGTCTCGGTGGCCAAGCGCTACCTGGGCAGCGAGCTGTCGCTGCTGGACCTGGTCCAGGAGGGCAACATCGGCCTCATGAAGGCGGTGGACCGCTTCCAGTACCGGCGCGGTTTCAAGTTCTCGACCTACGCGACGTGGTGGATCCGGCAGGCCATCACCCGCGCGATCGCGGACCACTCGCGCACGATCCGGATCCCGGTGCACATGGTCGAGACGCTCAACCGCATCTCGCGGGTGAACCGCTCCCTGGTCAACGAGATGGGCCGTGAGCCCACCCCGGAGGAGCTGGCCCAGCACACTGGCGTGCCGGCCCGCAAGGTCCGGCTCATCCTGGAGTCCTCGCGCAAGCCGCTCTCGCTCGAGACCCCGATCGGGGACGACTCGGAGCTGGGCGACTTCCTCGAGGACAAGGCCGCGGAGTCGCCCAACGACAACCTGATCACCCAGGACCTCACCACCCAGGTGGAGCGGGCGCTCAGCACGTTGTCGGCCAAGGAGAAGGAGATCCTGCGCCTGCGCTTCGGCATCGGCGAGGCCGGCGAGCACACGCTCGAGGAGGTGGGCCGCCGCTTCTCGGTCACGCGGGAGCGCATCCGCCAGATCGAGACCAAGGCGCTCCGCAAGCTGCGTCACCCGCTGCGCGGCCGCGCGCTGCGGGCCTTCGTCGAGAATTAACTCGGAGGGGGGCTAACGCCCCCTCCGAGCCTCCCCCCCAAACAGGGTGCGCGGGCTCCGCCCGCGCTCGAAGCGGAATCTAGTGGATCAGCTTGGCGTACTGGTCCAGCAGCGGCAGGATCACCTCGCGCCCCTCGGACGGCAGGCGCAGGATCGAACGCGTGATGCCGGCCCCCGCGAAGGTGTCCAGCGTGGCCTCGTCGGGCTTGGCCCCGAACACCGAGACCGAGATCGTCTTCATGTCGCGCCCGGCCCGCGCGGCGCGGGCCTCCAGATCCTTGAGCCCGGCCAGGATCACGTCGCCCGCCCGGCCGCGCGGGAACCAGCCCTCGCAGAAATCGACGACCCTCTGCAACGTATGACCGCTCTCCCCGCCCAGCAGCACCGGGGGATGCGGCTTCTGGGCCGGCTTCGGCCAGGCCCAGATCGGGTCGAAGTTGACGTGCTGGCCGTGGAACTGAGCCTCGTCCTTGGTCCAGATCTCCTTCATGGCCAGCACCTGCTCCCGCATCCGCTTGAAGCGGCTCTTGAACTCGGTGCCGTGGTTCTCCATCTCCTCCGCGTTCCACCCCGCCCCGATGCCGAAGAGGAACCGCCCGCCCGACAGCAGGTCCAGGCTCGCCACTTCCTTGGCGGTGGTGATCGTGTCGCGCTCGATGATCAGGCAGATGCCGGTGCCGATCTTGAGGCGCGTCGTCGCCGCGGCCGCCGCCATCAGGGAGACGAAGGGATCGAAGGTATGCGAGTACTCCTTCGGGAGCTGACCGCCGCCCGGGAACGGGGTGCGGCGGCTGGCCGGGATGTGGGTGTGCTCCGGCACGAACAGCGACTCGAAGCCGCGCTCCTCGGCGTCGCGGGCCAATTCGTCGGCCCGGATCGCGTAGTCGGTGGCGAACATGCAGATTCCGATGTGCATGACTCTCTCCTTTCAGGTCAGACGGGGATCAGCCCTTGACGACCGCGACCCGGTACGTGTTGATGCCGGTGTCGGGCGGCGATCCGCTGATCATGGTGATCATAGCGCGACCCGGAACTCCTTGCCCTCGGTGTTCTTGTAGTCGACCGGCCGGGTGAGGTCGGCATCCCCAAGCCCGGCCAGGAAGCTCCGCTGCTCGGCCTCGAGCGCGTCCCAGCGGGCGCGGAGGTCGGCCACGGTGGGGAAGTCGGCGTCGCCCAGGATCCGCCCCGGCGACGATCCCCTCCAGCGCGTGAGCCAGACGGTGTCGGCGCCGTAGATGTGGGCGAACGTCCCCTTGAGCGTGGGGAAGCTCCAGTGCTTGCCCATGTCCCGGGTGACGCCGTCCCCCAGGTCCACGGCGAGGCCGAAGAGGCGTCGGTTCGCCCAGTGATGATAGTCGTAGTGCTCGCGGATCAGCGCGACGGACATGGCGTCTCCTCCCTCCGGACGACGGCTCAGTCGAGGACCGCGACGGTGTCTCCCTCCTGCACCGTCTGCCCCTCGCTCACCTTGATCTCCCGGACCTTGCCGGCGCGCGGGGCTTCCACCGGGATCTCCATCTTCATGGACTCGAGCACGATGACCGGATCCCCGGCCGCCACCGCGTCGCCCGGCTTGGTCGTGACCTGGAAGACCACGCCGGTGATGTGAGCCTTGACGTCCTCAGACA
>WNFC01000376.1_pt1 | contig 65061 bp, 61 predicted proteins | sample 5400541 | NCBI WGS metagenome assembly WNFC01 (sample SAMN13153342, study PRJNA577476) | soil metagenome | isolation source: 120 cm saprolite under Douglas fir tree site 2 hole 2 replicate 1 | place: USA:California | collected 2015-04-18
CTCCTACGCTCGCCGCTACGCCCTATTCACGCTCGTTGGCATCGCCGGCGAGGATGACCTTGATGCACCTGATCTCTGTGATGGGCCGCTTTTAGCGGCCAAGCGCCCGTCCGAGCCCATAGACCATCAATCTCGGATGCCGACGCGAACGCCTGGTGACGGACATGCCCGTGGTGGCAGCGCTAAGTTGGAACGCGCCATCATCCTCGATCCCGAGCAATCGGCCGCACTGCGCGAGAAGCTGCTGACCCAGCTTGGGAACATCACTTCGGCTGATCTCGCCGCAGCTTGGGCGCGTGAGGCGCTCAGCGCCAAGAACAGCCTCACAGTAACCGATGCCAAGCTCGTGGAGGACGCCTTTGAGCACAGGCTATCGGAGATCCCATCATCGGATGCGGCCGCATCCTCAAATGATGAGTCTTCAGGGCCTGAAATTGCCGACCCGCCGGTGATTACCGCCACCGCAAGCATCGACGCTGGTCAAGCGAAGGGCATCGACAAGAGCGTTCTCACGGTCGCAACGCCGCGTCGCTATCGCAACCGGGAGCACCTGCGCTATGTCGCCCAACAGCCGTGCCTCATCTGCGGCCGCAAGCCCTCGGACCCCCACCACCTCGGATTCACCCAGCCTCGCGCGCTCGGCCGCAAGGTCAGCGATGAGTTCGCAGTCCCCCTCTGCCGCGGGCATCATCGTGCGGTGCATCGCTCACGTGATGAGCGCGCGTGGTGGACGCAGGCCGACATTGACCCGATCAAGGTTGCCCGCAGGCTCTGGAAGGAGACGCGAGGACTGGGATCGCGGCGTTTCCAGCCACCGGCATTGCCTCGGCCACGTGCCGCTGCCGCATCCTCGGACCCAACGCCAAAGAACGAGGACATAACAACCGCCGAGACCGAAGAAAGAAACCGCTCACACGATCCTCCGATCTAGCAGGGCTGGATGGGCAAACGGAGCTCAATTCGCAGCTTCATGTCGAGGATCACCAATGACAATGCGCAGGCCGATCGGGCCCGTCGAGGAGGATGTCTCAGACCTTCCCGGTATCGATCCGCAGAGCCGCCGCCGATCACGCCGCCGCGGTTGGCGCGACGGCCTTGCTGATCAGACCGTCGTCAAGACCCTTGAAGATGTTCGGTCCTACCGAGCGTTGGAGCGTAGCCTGATCGGCAATGTTGATCCTCGAACAGTGATCGAGCTTGCGCTCGTTCATCGTCTAGCAAGCCTGTTGTGGCGACTTCGTCGTGCCAGCGCGATTGAAACCGGCCTGTTTGAGATCCAGAGCGAACTTCTGACCCCACGCCGACAGGCCTCGTCTTGCGAACCCCATCAACCGGGGACGCTCCAACCTGCCATCGCGGCCAATGGCCATAGCAAACTCCCTGATTCCAACGGACGAGGCGATCGGACGGCCAGCGACCGACTACCGCTGTCGACCTCCGTGCGCCCGCCGTTCGCAGCATGGTCGAACTCCCGCGCCATCGCCCAATGTTTCCTGCGCCTGTGCAATGTTGACCCGACCTTGCTTGACCGCTTGGGCAGCTACGAAGCGAGACTTTGGCGTCAAACGGCGCAAACGATTGGGACCCTTGAGGCGATGCGACAGCCGCCGCCTCCAATCCGGCAGCGGCGCTACCGAGTCGCGCCCTTCACCTGGGATCGGGAGCGGTAGGTTNNCAGCGATGGCGAGAATTGCGCCCGCCGTGGTTCACTGCGTAAATCAGTAAAGGCGGGCAAAGTGATTCGTTTCGAGTGCACTAGCACTTTCACCTCGCCAACACCAACTCCCGGGGCCTCGAGTAAGTTGAATGGAGTGAGTAAATGGGTCGAAGAAATGAGTTGGCACTTCTGCCGAAGTTGCCGTTGCTGATCACCGAATCAGTGGACGAATTTGATGCTATCCGCGACGCTTTTGAACGAGAGATCAAGCCGCACGGGATCATAGAGCAGATGTATGTGCACGACGTTAGCTGCATCGTCTGGGAGATCCTGCGCCTGCGGCGGTGCAAGGTGGTGATCATCAATTCGGCCTTCCGCAAGGCACTGCAAAGTCTCCTCAAGGAGCTTTTGACGGATGAAGATGGCTATTACGCGGCCGATGAGACGGAAGCTCTCGCGCTTGCATGGTTCACCGATCACGCGGCCAAGAAGCAGGTTTCGGAAATACTCGGTCGCTTCGAACTCGACGAATCTGCCATTGAAGCGGAAGCTATAAGGAGCTCGTCCGCGGATCTGGAGTTGCTTGATAGGATGCTGACGTCGCTGGAGTCACGCCGCGACAAGGCGCTTGGCTGCGTTGCCGAATATCGCGCCAGTTTGGCCCGTCAGCTGCGGGAGAGCGCGGACCGCATCATTGACGACAACGATGTTCTTCGGCTCGAGCATCCATCCAGCAAGAGGCCAACGGCGGCCTGACCATGGCGAGCGAACGGCAAATTGCTGCTAACCGACGCAACGCGCGCAAGAGCACCGGCCCCCGTTCAGGCGCGGGTAGGAAACGGGCGAGCCACAACGCCTTCTGCCATGGCTTGACCTTGAGCATCACCTCAACCGCGGCATTTGCGAAACACCTGGACAGGCTCGTCCGCAAAATTGCCGGCGACAGCGAGGAGGCAATCGTGCTCGAGCGCGCCCGCGCTGTCGCGCAAGCAGAGCTTGAGCTTGCGCGGGTGCGGCGGACCAAGGTGGCCCTGATTGAGCGCGCGTCTGCGTTCGGAGAGCTGGATCCGCCGCGGCTCACCGTCACCCAAATGATCCGGCTCCTTAACGCGTTTGACCGGGGTAGACTCATCGTTCCCAAACCCCTCGACGCCTCGGCGACGATGCCGTCACAAGAGCCTCACCGATCGGCCGAAGCCGTCCGACGAGTGCTGCCAGAACTCCGTAAGCTAGACCGATATGAGCGCCGCGCTGCTGCACGGCGAGACCGAGCCGTGCTCAATCTTTCTGATAGAATGAAAAGTTTAAACAACCTTTAGTTGTGAAGCTAGGCAAAACGAAGCCAATTTTTCTCAATTTATCCAAGGGCTTGTGAAACTGCGCCGTTTCGCCCAGACGCTAGCGAGGGTTGAGGCGGGAGAGACTCTGCCCCGGCAGGAAGCGCCAGGTCCATTGGCGCGTCGACATGTTCCAACAAATGTCGCCGTCGCCGTACTCCCCCTTCTCAATGACGCGAAACCGGTAGCCGAAAAAGTGCAGATCGGGCGAGTGGCATGGAAATCGCGCGTGGATGATGTCGATGGTATCGGCATGGATATCGCCCTGCAAACGCGCTCTCGCTTCCTCGCGGGTGCAGCCGCTCAATACCAGAAATCCCAGGAGCGCTGCTGCTGCGCGGCGCATCGGTCGGCTTCCCCTGAATGATTGAAGCTCGATACCTGGTTTAGCGCCGACCCTGGCGCAGCGGAAGCGTGGCCGGCGCGGGTGCGCGCATGCAGCGGTGCCTGCAGCGGTCCAATCGCTGCGGGACGGCCATGCCAGCCTGCCGCGCCAACGACAAAGCCCGCTAGACCTTTGATCTAGCGGGCTTATTTTTGGTTGCGGGGGTAGGATTTGAACCTACGACCTTCAGGTTATGAGCCTGACGAGCTACCGGGCTGCTCCACCCCGCGTCAAAACCATCCGAAAACGGGAAGCGCGGGATTACCCCGCGGCGGCTTATGTAGCAATCGCGGTATGGCTTGAAAAGCCCGCGCGCATCGCTTTCCTCCCCCATGAGCCACGATGTCGCCTTCGGGCACGATAATGTCCTATATTTTCCCGATGCAGGAGAAACCCGCCTTGCGGCCGAGCGTGGCGGTGGGGGAGGCGCTGCGCGGCGTGGCGCGCGACATCCTCGCCGAGGCACGCGCGGCGATCGAAGATTCGACCAAGTCCGACGCCGACGCGGTCCACGACTTCCGCCGCGCGATGAAGCGCTGGCGCGCGCTGCTGCGCTTGGTCGAGCCGTTTCTCGGGGAGGAGGCGCGGCGGCTGCGCGACGAGGCGCGCGACCTTGCCCACGCGCTGACCGGCGCGCGCAACGCACAATCGGCACTCGACGCGCTTGCCGATCTCGAAAAGCACGGTCTTGCTTTATCCGCGCGCTCGATCGCCGGGCTGCGTCAACGCATCGACGGGGTCAGAGAGGCGGCGGAGACGACGCTCAACGCCGACATGCGGCCGCGCCTCGGCAGCGCGCTTGACCAAGCGGCCATCGTCGTCGAGCGCTGGCCGCTTCATACCCTGACCTTCGACGACGTCGCCGATCAGCTCACCCGTTTCTATCGCGACGCGCGGCGGATGATCCCGACGCATTGGCCGGATACCGACGCGGAGGAGCTGCACGAGTTGCGCAAGCGCGTCGTGATCCACCGCTATCAGATCGACATCATCGAGCCGTTGTGGCCGCGCTTCGTCAAAATGTGGAGCGGCGAGGCGCAACGGCTGCGCGATCGGCTCGGCAAGCATCAGGACATGCTGATGCTCGCAAGCCTGACGGGGCCGCATCAACCGCTCGCGCGCTGGCGCTCGCGCCTGGCGACCGGGATCGCCGAACGCAGGGCCGCCCATGTCACGGGCGCCGCGCGCATTGCCGCGCGCATTTTCGTCGAAAAGCCGAACGCGCTGCGCCGGCGGCTCGACGCCATGTGGACGGTCGGCCGTTGAGAACGACCGTTACTTGCCCATAGCCGCAAGCAGCCGCGCGATGAACTCGCCCTGCGAGGCGAGAATCTTCCGCCGGGCGTCAGCCGGCGAAAACCATTGCGCGCGGTCGACTTCGGGAAACGACGCCTTGCGCCCGCTCTTCGGCGGCCATTCCAGCTCGAAGGAGTTCGACCTCAGCGTGGCCGGGTCGAAATCGCCTTCGAGCGCCCAAGCGGTCACGATCTTGCGGCCGCGCTGAACGACCTCACCGAGCGGAAGGAAATCGCCCTGCGGACGGGCCCCGGTTTCCTCTTCGAATTCGCGCTTGGCCACCGCGAGCGCGTCCTCGCCTTCGGAATATTCCCCTTTCGGAATCGACCAGGCGCCCAGATCCTTCTTCGCCCAGAACGGGCCGCCCGGATGCATGAGCAAAACCTCGACCTCACCGCCGCGTCGTCGGAACATCAAAACGCCGGCGCTGCGCTTGGGCATGGCACTCCCTCGTTCGGTTGCCGACGAGCGGGCCGCGCCGCTCACAAGCGGTTGTGCCGGGCGATCGCCCGCGTCACCTCGACCGAAGTCTTCGCGTCGGCCTGCGCCCGCAGAGCCTGCGCCGCGCGCGCCGCCGGACGCTCGAGGCAGCGCTTGAGCCATTCCCCCACGCGCGGCGTCGCGGACATATCCATGTCGATTGCCCGGCTGATGACGGCGGCGACGTTGAGATCGACGACGGTGAAGTCCTCGCCCAGAAGGTAGGAGCGACCGGCAAGCGCGCCATCGAGCACCTTCAATGGCCGCTCCAGCACCTTGAGCGCTTCGGCGAGCCGTTGCGGATCGCGATCCGCGGGCGGCAGGCGCACGGCGTGCAGCGACCAGATGTTGACGCCGCGGTCGACCTCCTGCACCGACCACAGGCTCCACTGCCACGCCTTGGCCTCGCCTTCGAGCGTCCGCGGATAGAGCCGGCCATGCTTCTTGGCGAGATAGAGCGTGATCGCGAGCGACTCCCACAAGACGAAGCCGCCGTCGTCGATCGCCGGCAGACGGCCGTTGGGGTTGATCGCGAGATAGTCCGGCTTGCCGGCGCCGGCCGCGCCGATCTCGAGCGGAATATGCTCGTAATCGAGATCGAGCTCCTTGGCGATCCAGAGCACGCGAAAGGCGCGGGTGCGGGCAATCCCGTAAATGCGCAAGGTGGACATCGCGAACTCCGCGGCTTGAACGTCAAGATGGCGGCGCGACGGCGAACAGCGCGCCCGGCCGCAGCATGACCCCTGCTACTCGGCCTGGATGTTGGCGGCCTTCACCAGCTCCCCGCGCACGGCAAGACCTTCCCTGATGATGGCGGCAAGCTCGGCCTGCGTGCTCGGCGCGACCGCAAGACCGAGCGTGGCAAGCTTCTCCTTCACGGCATCGGTTGTGAGCACCTTCACCATCGCCTCGTTGAGGCGCGCCACGAGCGGCGCCGGCGTGGCCGCCGGCGCGAAGAACGCGACCCAGGACGACATTTCAAAGCCCGCCACGGTCTCGCCGACGGTGGGGATGTCCGGCATGGCGGCGTAGCGGGCCCTTTCCACGACCGCCACGATCTTGATCTTGCCGCTCCCGAGATGCGGAACCGCGGTCGAGAGACTGAGGAAGGCGACCTTGATGTGACCGCCCAGCAGATCGTTGATGGTGGCGCCGCCGCCGCGATAAGGCACGTGGACGATGTCGATGCCGGTTTTCTGGCGCAAGAGTTCGCCAGCGAGGTGATGGGGGGAACCGATGCCGGAGGAGCCATATTGCAGCTCGCCCGGATGCGCCTTGGCATAGGCGATGAGCTCCGCCACCGAATTGACCGGCAGGTCGACATGGACCGCGAGGCAGATGATGTTCGCGCCGGCGTTGGTAATGGGCGCGAAGTCCTTCACCGGATCGAACGGCGTATTTTTGTAGAGAAAGACGTTGCTGGTCATGATTGCGTCGGTGCCGACCATCAGCGTGTAGCCGTCGGCCGGCGCGCGCGCCACATAGGCGGCGGCGATATTGCCGCCCACGCCCGACCTGTTGTCGACGATGACGGATTGACCCCAAGCGGCGTTGAGCCGTTCGGCCACGGTGCGCGCGAGCAAATCGCTGGTGGCGCCCGGCGTATAACCGACCACGATGGTGACCGGCCGCGTGGGATAATCCTGCGCCAGCGCAGGCACGGCCGTGATCGCGACGGCAAGCGGCAGCGCACGCGCAAGGAGGCGAACAAACGATGCCACGCGAATCTCCTCCCCCACCTTCGGCTGCCAGGACAGCCGTGATCGCTTTCTCCACGGCGTTTGTCGGCTAGGGCTTCGAACGGGTCCAGCAATACTACCGGAGAAGGCGGCGGGGAAAAAAGCCTGAGGTGGGTGTGGCGCCCGTCTTGGATCGCAAGCGCTCAGCGCACTGAACCTTCGGGGATATTCGCGCGAGCTAGGCTCGCAACAACACCTTGGCCGCGCTTGCGACCTTGATTTCTTTCGAGCGGTCGAGGCCCTCTTTCGTCAGGTCGACTCCAAACGTATCGGACAGGCCTGTCTTTCCCGCCGCGGTCAACCGCAGCGCACGGCTGTCGCGCTCGCGGATGAGCCAACCCAAATCCAAGCAGCGCCGCCAGATCTCCGCGCCCACAAGACCCGCGACATGATATCGGCGCTCGCTCCAGTCGAGACAGGGCCGGCAGAAGATGCGTTTGCCGCGCGCGCGCAGGTTCGCACCGAATTCGTTCAGAAAGCGCGCGCCCGCATCGGTCACCTCGCCCCCGTCCTCGGTGAGGACGATGTGTCCGTTGACGACGAGCGCGTCGGCAATGGCGACGCCGACCTGGCCGGCCAGATGATCGTAGCAGGTGCGCGCGAAGCGAAGCGCGTCATCCCGAATCGAGCGCGGCTGATAGCGCGTCGGCACCTCGATCGCCGCGACGGCGATGATGCTTTCGAGCATCCGCGCGACCAACGGCGACGCGATGCGATAGTAGCGATAGCGCCCCTGCTTGGTGACCGCGACGAGCCGGGCCTCGACGAGCTTGAGCAGGTGCTCGCTGGCGGTCGGACGCGAGACGCGGGCGAGATAAGCAAGTTCGCTGCCGGTCAACGCCTGACCGCCCATCAGGGCAGCTAGAATGGTCGCGCGCGCGGTATCCCCGACGAGCGCGGCGACCTCGACCAGATTTGCAGCCGCGACCATGGGGGACTTTACCGCCCCAGCGGCCCGGTCAGCAAGCAACGACAGTTCGGCGCGCGCCGAACCAATGGGCAACGACAGAGGACGGCTTTGCTGCCAGCATTGCGGCGCGTGAGGCACGCACAAGCGAACCAGATACGAGGGATAGCCATGAAGAGACAAGCTATTCGCGTCGAGCCGTTGTCCACCTATGCCGAAGCCCGCAAAGTTCCGAGCAGCATGGCCATGCGGTGCGGCGATCTCGTGTTCGTGTCGAACATCCCGCCTTACGATCCGGCGACCGGCGAGATCAAGCGCTTGCCGATCGAACGCCAGGCCGAGCTCGTGCTCGAGCAGATGAAGCTCTGCTTGACCACGGCCGGCTCGTCGCTCGACAAGGTCATCAAGTGCACCGTGTATTGCACCGATGCGGCGCATTTCCAGACCATCAATTCGGTCTACGCGCGGTATTTTCCGTCGGATCCGCCGGCGCGCAGCTTCATCTGCGTGTCGGCCTGGCACGGCCCGTTCGACGTGGAGATCGACTGCGTTGCCACAATCTGAATCGGACGCGAGCCGATTCTTGGGCTTTGCGTTTGGCGGGCAGCCAAGCTTTTTGCCCGGCGGGCTCGCGGCAGCCATACTTGCATCGGCTGATCGCGGCAGCTTAGCCTGTTGGCCTCGAGCCGGGCTCCATTGTGATGTCAGTCGCCGCTGCAAGGCCCTCAGCTGCCAATCCCGATGTGTCCGATCTCCTGACACGAGCGCGCGCCATCGCCGAGCTTGCGCGCGAGCGCGCGCAGCAGACCGAAGCCGACCGCCGCGTCGGCGACGACATGATCGAACGAATGCGGCAGGCGGACCTGTTCCGCGTCATGCAGCCGCGGTCCTACGGCGGCCTCGAGCATGGCTTCGACGTGTTCGCGCAGATCGTCGCCGCGATTGCGAGCGGATGCGGCTCGACCGGCTGGGTTTACGCCCTGCTCGCCTCGCACCAGTGGCTCATCGCCTGCTTCTCGAAAGCGGCGCAGGACGAGGTCTGGCAGGAGCGCACCGCGCTCGCCGCCGGGACCTATGCGCCGGTCGGCCAGGCGGTGGCGGTGGACGGCGGCTATCGGCTCTCCGGCGCGGGAAGCTTCTGCAGCGGCTGCGACAATGCGCAGTGGCAGCTGCTCGGCGGCATGATCCCGCAAGCGGGCGCAGCCGCGAAGCCCGGATTTTTCCTTCTGCGCAGCGCCGATTGCGTCATCGACGACAACTGGCACACCATGGGGCTCGCCGGCACCGGCAGCAAGAATATCGTCGCGCGCGACGTGTTCGTCCCCACCCATCGCACGCTGGCCTTCGCCGAGCTTGCCGATGCTACCGCCCCCGGCATGCGCGCCAATCCCAACCCGCTTTTTCGGCAGTCGTTTCTCGCCGTGCTGCCGATCGCCATCGTGTCGCCGGTGCTCGGAATGGCGGAAGGCGCGCTCGCCGATTTTCTCGCGATGGCAGGCGTGCGCACCACCCGCGGCGCGGTCGCCGGCGGCAACCGCCGCATGGCCGAGCTCACCACCGTGCAGATGCGCGTCGCCGAGGCGAGCGCCTGCATCGACGCGGCGCGGCTCTTGATGTTCCGCGATCTCGCGGAGGCGTTCGAGACCGCCGCGCGCGGAGACCCCATCAGCGTGGACGTGCGGCTGCGCAACCGCCGCGACCAGGCGTTTTGCGTGCGGCTCCTGGTCGCCGCCATCGACGCGCTGTTCCTTGCGGCCGGCGGGCAGGGCTTGTTCCTCAGCCAACCGCTGCAGCGCGCCTGGCGCGACGCGCACGCGGCCGCTTCTCACATCAGCCTCAATTGGGATTCCACCGGCAGCATGTACGGGCAATTCATGCTCGGCTTGGAACCCAAGGGACAATATTGAGTCGGGCGCCTACGCCCGCTTCGGCTCAAAGCGCTCGAGCGCCCGCTCCACCGCCTCGTCCGAAATGCGCGTGCGTGGCCAGCGGTAGAGCCAGCCATGCACGAGCCAGATCACCAGAAAGCTGAATACGCCGGCGAACACCACGTCGGTGAAGAAATGCGCGCCAGCCGCCATGCGCAACACGCCCACGGCGGTGCCGAAGGCGAGCGCGCTGCCATAGGCGAGCGCGCGCCATTGCGGCGGCACCACCGCGGCGCCCGCCATCGTCCAGAACGCGCCCGACGGCTCGCCGGCGATGAAGGAGCAATTCTTCGGACAATCGCCGCGCGGGTCCCACCACGGACGGAAGTGTTCGTCGCCGCCGAACTCGGCCACATCGATCGGCCGCGGGCGGCCCCAATGCTCCTTGAGCACCAGATTGGCAACGACGCCGGGCGCCAGCGCGAGCGTCAGCAGCATGAGCACGATCGCGCGGCCGGGGATGAGCAGCGGCCGGCGCGGACGGACGAACTTGACCGCGAGAGCGATGCTCGCCGGCATTGCCACGAGCGTGGTCAACCAGACGGCCGCGTCGCGCGCGCGCAGATAGGTCGGATCATAGGCGCGCCAAAATCCTCCGCGCTCGGGGTCGAAGAACAGCGCGGCGAGCTTGAGGTCGAGGTCGGGCCGCATACCGAAGACGAGGCCGACCGCGGCGGCGACGGCAAACGCGATCACGAGGCCGGTTCGGTTCATGCGGTTGATCCCACGCGTGTCTAGCCGAGCCGCCGGGCGAGTTCAAATCGGCGCGACGTAGTGTCTCAACTTAAGTGGGACAGTTCCGATCGCACAGCAAAACTCCGCTCATTCCCGCGAAAGCGGGAATCCAGGGCATACAGCCGGGTCCCCGCTTTCGCGGGGACGAGCGGTGGAGAGTGCCTTGAGGAATGATCGGCTGATCGCTACCGCTGCGGCGGCGGCAGCTCGCGGCAGCCTTGGATCTCGCCTTGGGCGCCGCTACCCAGCGGGGACCACCAGTTGCCGCATTTATCGCAACCGGCGAGCGTGGCGCCGAGCACGATCAGGAACGCGATGCGGGCAGCGGCGCTGCCGGCCGCGCGTAGCTTGGCTTTCGACGTTGCGTCCATGAACCCTCGCCGGTCGCGGTGCGCTTGCCGTCGCATCTGCGCGCCGAGACATCCTACGGCAGATTTCCTAACGGATTTCGGGCGGATGTGAGGCCGTATTCGCCGGCAGCGGCGCGCCCGCGGGCCGGCGGAATAAGGGTTTCCAGAAGCCCGCGCTCGAGCCCGCGATCAGCCAATAGGCGAGGCCCGCGGCCAGGCCGGCGGCCAGCACCGGCAGCGGCTCGTTCAGCGGGACGCGGGTGGCATCGACGTAGCCGAACAGGCTCCAGCCGATAAAGGCCGAGACCGCGCCGTTACCGGCGTGAAACATGAAGGAGCGGATGGCGAAGGCCTCCGAAATGAGAATGCCGATGGCGGCGGGCAGCCACATCAGGCTGAGCAGCATGATGAGCAGAACCGGCGCCGCGAACACGAAGCCGAAGATCGCGAAGGCCTGGGTATCGGGGTGGGCGGCGGCCGCGCCGAGCTTCCAGGAGCCGAGCACGATGATCAGCGTCGCCACCACCACTGCCGCGAAATAGCCGAGCGGCACCAGCACGAAGCGCAGCAGCAGCCGGGCGAGGCTGTCCATCTCAATCGGTCATCGCCATCGCCCGCAGCGCCAGCCGCTCGCGCGCGGAGAGCTTTTCGCTCGCGCTCTTGAGCTGGCCGCACGCGGCCAGGATGTCGCGCCCGCGCGGCGTGCGCACCGGCGAGGCGTAGCCGGCATTGAAGATGATCTCGGAAAATTTCTCGATACTCTCCCAATCCGAGCACTCGTACCTGGTGCCGGGCCATGGATTGAATGGGATGAGGTTGATCTTCGCCGGGATACCCGCGAGCAGCTTGACCAGCGCCCTGGCGTCGGCGGGCGAATCGTTGACGCCCTTGAGCATGACGTATTCGAACGTGATGCGCCGCGCATTGGAAACGCCGGGATAGCTGCGGCAGGCGTCGAGCAGCTGCGCGATCGGATATTTGCGGTTGAGCGGAACGAGCTCGTTGCGCAGCTCATCGCGCACGGCATGCAGCGACACCGCAAGCATGCAGCCGATCTCGGCGCCCGCGCGCGAGATATTCGGCACGACGCCCGAGGTCGAGAGCGTGATGCGGCGCTTGGAGATGGCGATCCCCTCGCCGTCCGCCGCGATCAGGAGCGCGTCGCGCACCGCTTCGAAATTATAGAGCGGCTCGCCCATGCCCATCACGACGATGTTGGAGACGAAGCGCTCGCCCTGCGTCGGCAAGCCATCGCCGCTCGCGCGCGCGGCCCCGAGCCAATCGCCGAGGCGATCGCGCGCGACCATGATCTGGCCGACGATCTCGCCGGGCGTGAGGTTGCGCACGAGCCGCTGCGTGCCGGTGTGACAGAACGAACACGTGAGCGTGCAGCCGACCTGGCTGGAGACGCAAAGCGTGCCGCGGTCGGTCTCGGGGATGTAGACGCATTCGACCTCGTGCGGCCGTTCGCCCTCGCCCGACTGTTCGCCGGGTAGCCGCAGCAGCCATTTGCGCGTGCCGTCGACCGAGACGTGCTCAGCCACCACCTCGGGGCGCGCGAGCGTGAAATGCCGCTCGAGCAGCGCACGCACCTCCTTCGATACGCTGGTCATCTCGTCGAAGCCGCGCGCGCCGCGCACGTAGAGCCAGTGCCAGATCTGCTGCACGCGCATCTTGCGCTGGGCCGCCGGCACGCCGATCGACGCCAGCGCCTCCGTCAGTTGCGCGCGCGAGAGCCCCACCAGCGAGGGCTTGACCGGCGGCACATAGCGCTCGAGCGGCGTCTTTTCGACGAAGTCCGTGGACGCCGCGGCGGCCGGCGTCGAGGACGGGGGAGTGGTTTGAAGCGGTTGCGCCATCGTGTTGAAATGCCTCGCGGCGTTCTAGCATAGATGGGGTGCGGGGGCCGACGGCGATAGATCGATCATTTTTCCTTCAGCCGCTCGATCAGCGCCATCGCCGCCGCGGGCGCGCGAACCTTGGCCCCGGAGATCATGTAGATGAACACATCGCGCTTGCCCGATTGCGGCAAGGGCGCCGTGATGGTGGCGAGATCGTCGGGCGCGGCGCCGGCGGCCCAGCCGCGTGAGCGTTGCGCCCACAGCTCGAGCGCGCGCGACGGGTAGCCGGTCTTTTCCTTCTCTGACGTGCGCTGCAGGCGGGCATAGACGAAATCGGCGGTGACATCGGCAATCAGCGGGTGCTTGTCGGATTCCACGACCACCGCCGCCACCGAAAACTTGCGCAGCAGTTCGATGAACGCCGGCGCGAGGAAGCTCTCATGCCGCACCTCCACCACATGGCGGATAGGACGTCCATCGAGCCTTGGCGGCAGCAACGCCAAAAAGGCGGCGAAATCCTCCGGATCGAACTTCTTGGTCGGCGCCATCTGCCAAAGCACCGGGCCAAGCTTCGATTTCAACTCGAACACGCCGCTCGCGAAGAAACGCTCGATCGATGGACCGGCCTCGGCCAGCACGCGCCGGTTGGTCGCGAATTGCGGACCTTTGAGCGAGAACACGAACTCGTCCGGCGTCTCGGCCGCCCATTTGCGAAAGCTCTCCGCCTTCTGGGTCCGGTAGAAGGTGGCGTTGATCTCGATCGCCGTGAGCTTGCGGCTGGCGTATTCGAGCTCGCGCGCCTGCGGCAGTCCCTTGGGATAGAACGCGCCGCGCCACGGCTCGAATACCCAGCCGCCGATGCCGACACGGATCATGTGCAGGTTCCTCCAGCGCCCGTGGCGGAACTCGAGGACGTTATTTGCGGGTCCTAGCGCCAGTCACCAAGTGGAAACTTAAGATTATGGCGCGAATGCCGAGGATGGGCACGTCTTAAAAAAGCGCGCCGACCCGGTCCTATGGTTGCAGCAGATAAAGCCGATCCGCGCTAGCGGGAACATCCGCGCCGGCCGCGGGCAACGCGGCTGCTGTTCGGCGATATGAGCAAAGCGTCATCTTCCTCGGCCGCCTTGTCCTGAAGTTCCGCCGCCATTCGCCGCAATCGGCCTGCGATCGTGAGATCGAAGGTGGCTCGCGACATCGCGATCAATGTATCGGCCTGCCGACGCAGATATGCACCACTGATCATTGACACCGACCCTTTGAGCGAGGGCTTTCCCGGAAAACGACGGAGCGCGGGATCCGTTCCAATGCCGGGAATGGTCTTGATCGCAATGGTCTTAAAGGTTGGGCGAAGGGTCGATGTTCCCGCCCGCGACGGTCGCCCGCGCTGCTTGCACCTGGAGCTACTTGCACTCCTGCTCGATCTTGTCGAGCGCCTGGGCGAGGCCCTTGAGCGAATACTGGTCGGTCGATTGGGTGCCGCGGCCCGAAGTTCCCTTCACCGTCAAATCGGCGCCCTTGCGCATGGCGTCGACCATGCGCGCTTCCTCGCCGGCGTTCTTGATCCAGGCGCCATCGCTTTGGGTGTACATGGCGAACTTGGCGGTGCCGATCTCGGCGGTGGCATCCGAATTGGTCTTGAACGGGTAGCCGATAATGACCGACACCTCGTTCTTCACCTTGTCGGCGGGGCGGGTGGACACGAAGACGTAGGACGGATCGCGCTTGCGCGCTTCCGGCTCGGTCTTCATCGTCTTCGGCTTGGCGAACGCGAAGCAGACCTTGTTGCCGCCGGGCGAGGCGGTATACGCGCCCCAGTCGCCGTACTGGCCGAGCAAGGTGGGTTGCGCATCGCCCGCGGCTGCCGCAGGCGCCGCCGCGGTCGCGGCCGGTTTGGCCGGCGCCGCGGCAGGTTTCTGCGGCTGCGGCGTGGCGGCGGGCGGCGGCGGCGTAGCGGCGGGTTTCGCCGGCTGTTGTTGCGCGAAGGCGACCGGCGCCAGCGATGCGACAAGGAACAATGCGGTCGTGGCAGATCTCATCCCGATCATCGGCCCACCTCCGTGACGGCTGCAGCAATCCGAAGGACACCCTCAAACAGCATGAACTGCTTGGGGAATTCGGCAATGTGAAGGCGCGTTGATCGCGCCGCTTGCCGTCGCACGATATACAGACGAAGCATGTAAATACCTTTCCGTCGCCTGTGCTTCAACCGCCGTCGTTCGTGCTATAGCGTGTCGACACCGTTCGAGCGGCCTGCGCCCCGTGAAAGCCATTCTCTGCCAGCGTTTTGGCACCCCCGACGACCTTGTGCTCGCCGATATCCCCGATCCCGCTGCCGGGCCGGGCGAGGTCGTGGCCAAGGTGGTGGCGGTCGGGCTGAATTTCTTCGACACGCTGATCATCGCCGGCAAGTATCAGACCAAGCCGCCGTTTCCATTCTCGCCGGGCGGCGAGTTCGCGGGCGTGGTGGAAAGCGTCGGCGCGGGCGTCACCGCGTTCAAGCCCGGCGACCGCGTCATGGGCTACACCAATTTCAACGCGGCGCGCGAACGCACGGCGGTCGCCGCCGACCACATCGTGAAGCTGCCCGCCGATCTCGATTTCGATCGCGCCGCGGCGCTGACCATCACCTACGGCACCGCCTATTACGCGCTCAAGTACCGCGCCCTGATGCGCCCGCAGGAGACGTTGGCCGTGCTCGGCGCCTCGGGCGGGGTCGGGCTCGCGGCCGTGGAGACCGGCAGCGTCATGGGCGCGCGCGTGATCGCCTGCGCCTCCACCGACGACAAGCTCGTCTTCGCCCGCGCCCACGGCGCGCACGAGGTGGTGAACTACGAACGGGAGGATTTGCGCGAGGCGCTCAAGCGCCTCGGCGGCGAGCACGGCGTCGATGTCGTGTTCGATCCGGTGGGCGGCCGCTACAGCGAACCGGCGGTGCGCTCGCTCGCCTGGGAGGGACGGTACCTCGTCGTCGGCTTTGCCGCCGGCGAGATTCCCAAACTGCCGCTCAATCTCGTGCTGCTCAAGGGTTGCGCCGTGCTCGGCGTGTTCTGGGGAGCGTGGGTTCGCCATGACACGAAGGACTACAAGGCCGCCATCGATACGCTGGCCCATTGGTGCGCCGAGGGCAAGTTGTCGTGCCACGTCCAGAAGGTTTATCCGCTCGCCGAGCTGCCGGCCGCGCTCAAGGCGCTGGCGAATCGCCAAGTGATGGGCAAGCTGGTGGTGCGGGTGTGATGTCATGCTGTCGTCCCCGCGACAGAGAATGTAATGCCGAGCCGATCGCGTATTCAAAGACGAGCCGCGCGATTATCTCATGCTAGCGCCTTCCCGCCCTCATCCGCGCGAGCGCGGCGAGCACCACGGCGGCATCGTCGGTAAAGCCGACAAGGGCAACATGTCCGGCACTGCATCGAACGGCAGCACGAAATAGGCGAGCGCGCCCACGAGCGTTGCCTTCACCTTTACCGGCGTGGCGTGGTCGAAGGCGCAGCAATAGGCGGCGAGCAGATCCTCGGCCAAGGGCAGCCTCGCCGCCACCCGGGCGGCCTTGCGCCAGAAGTCGCGCCGCGCGCGCGCCTCGTCGCGATCGCCGCGCGCCTCAAAGCCGCCCTGCCCCCACGCCGCGGCCTGCTCGAACGGCATGGTCATGCGCCGCAACACATCTTCCTCAGTGCGACGCGGCGGCCAGTCGATCCATGGCCTCGGCGAGCTTGATGTCGCGATCGGTCACGCCGCCGGCATCGTGGGTCGCAAGCGTCACTTCGACCTTGTTGTAGACGTTGAACCATTCCGGATGATGGTCGAGTTTCTCGGCGATCAGCGCGGTGCGCGCCATGAAGCCGAAGGCCTCGTTGAAGTCCTTGAACGTGAATTTCCTGCTGATGGCGTCACGGCCCTTCACCTCGCTCCAGCCGTTGAGCTTGGCGAGGGCGCTCTGGCGGGCGGCGCCGGTCAATTTCTCTGCCATGGTCCGCACCTCATGGTCGCCGCGATTGTGCCACGAATCGCCGTGCGCTGGCCACTCGCAAAGGCGCCCCGAACGCCTACCTAATCGAGAGCAGAGCCGCCGATTGGTTTGCGCGGAGGGCCCCATGTCGTGGTCGCTGAATATCGGCACCATCGCCGGAACGGCGGTGCGCGTGCACGTCACCTTCCTGTTGTTTCTGGGCTGGATCTTCGCCGCCAGCTGGGTCACGGGCGGACCGGAGGCGGCCTGGCAAGGACTGGTCTTTCTGGTTCTGCTGTTCGCGTGCGTGGTGGCGCACGAATTCGGCCACATCTTCACCGCGCGCGCTTTCGGCGTGGCGACACCCGACGTGACGCTGCTGCCGATCGGCGGCGTGGCCCGCCTCGAGCGCATCCCGGAAGAGCCGTACGAGGAATTTCTGGTGGCGATCGCCGGGCCGCTGGTGAACGTGGCGATCGCGATCGCCTTGGTTTTGCTGGCCGGCGCGCGGGTAAATGCGAGCGACCTCTATACGGTCGAAAGCCCGCACACCTCGATGATCGATCGGCTCGCCGCCGTGAACCTGTTCCTCGCCGTGTTCAATCTGATCCCGGCCTTTCCCATGGACGGCGGGCGCGTGTTGCGCGCGCTTCTGGCGACACGAATGGGCTACGTGCGCGCGACCGAGATCGCCGCGTTCATCGGGCAGGGCTTCGCCTTCGCGCTCGGCTTTATCGGGCTGTTCTTCAACCCGCTGCTCATCTTCATCGCGATCTTCGTCTATCTCGCGGCCTCCTCGGAGGCCCATCTCGTCGCCATCCGGGCGATGTCACGGGGCGTGCCGACGAGCGCGGCGATGATGACCCAATTCGCCACGCTGGCGCCCGACGCGCACGTGGAGGAGGCGGTGCAGACGCTGCTGCGCACGAGCCAGGGCGAGTTTCCCGTGGTCGATGCGGCAGGAAAGCCGGTCGGCCTCCTCGGCCGCGGCGATCTCATTCGCGCGCTCAAGCAGCTCGGCCCCGACGCCCGCGTCGCCGATGCGATGTCCACCACGGTGCCGACCATCAGTCACCGCCGCTGCCTGGAAGAGGCGTTCCGCATGTTGCAGGAAAAATCGGCGCCCGCCGTCGCCGTGGTCGACGGCAACGGGCGGCTCGTGGGTCTCGTCACCTCCGAGACCGTCGGCGAGATGTTGATGTTGCATGAAGCCTTGCCGAAAGGCGCGCGGCTTGGGCCGTGGACGCGCCCCACCGGGGCGTGACCCATCCGTGCCGATGGCCTGCGAATGGCAGCTGATCGAGCTGCCATAGCATAACCATTTGCAATCCGAAGAGGTTCTCTCGAATTGCTTTTAGCACTTGACTTTCCTTCTGCTGTTTCCGATATTTCTGTTATGACAGAAATTACTGAAAAAGCAGGAAAGCTTCCCAACGCCGCCGAACGCTTCGTGCTGCATTGGGGCGACATGGGCGGGCAGTGGGGCGTCAACCGCTCGATCAGCCAGATTCATGCTCTGCTTTACCTGTCGGAACGGCCACGCACCGCCGAGGACATCGCCGCGGTGCTCGGGCTCGCGCGATCGAATGTTTCCACCTCGATCCGGCAGTTGGTGGGTTGGAATCTGATCCGACGCGTGCCCGTCAAAGGTGACCGGCGCGAGCATTTCGAGGCTGAAACCGACGTCTGGGAAATCGCCATGCGGATCGCCGCGATCCGCAAGGAACGCGAGATCGACCCGGCGGTCGAGACGCTCAAGGCCTGCGCGGCCGATGCCGAGAGCGATCCCAAACTGCATCCCGTCGCGCGCAAGCGGCTCAACGACATGCTGGCCTTCGTCGAAACGCTGGATCGTTGGTACATGCAGATGCTCACGGTGCCCAAACCAAAGCTCGCCGCGCTCATCCGCCTCGGCACCCGCATCGTCGGCCTCATACCGTTCACCAAACAGAAATAGTCACGCCAGGAGGCGCCCGATGCGTGCGCCCGTAGTTGCCACCAAAGTTCTCCGAGACCCAGTCGAATTAAGGCCTGAGCCAAAGTCCGAACCAAAGCCCGAACTAGGTGATCTCCGCTTCCGCGCGCTGATGACGGAAGAGGAATGGTTCTCGCTCCCGCTCGCGATCCGCCGCCGCTTCAGCAAGCGCCTCGCCGGCGGGCAGACGATCGTCTACGCCGGCGAAATCCTGGAATCGTGGACGAGTCGGGCCGGCTGGTGGCTTGCCCAGGCCGCGCGTCTCATAGGCGGGCCGTTGCCGCTGACGCGCGATGCTCAGGTCCGAAGCGCGCGTGTCCCGACCAAACGCGTCGCAAGCGTGGTGACGGTGACGGAAGACATGGCCAGCGGCGGCCAGATCTGGACGCGGCTTTATGCGCGCCGAAAGGGCTTTCCGCAAGTCATCCATTCGTCCAAGCGCTTCGCCGGCCCGACCGGGCTCGAAGAATATGTCGGCCGCGGCGTCGGCATGACGCTGACGATCTATGCGCGCGAAGGCGCGTTGGTCTTCCGCAGCAAGAACTATTTCCTCGAGCTATTCGGTCGGCGCTTGTTCCTACCGGCATGGCTCACTCCCGGCACGCTCTACGTCACCCACGCCGAGCTTCCTGACGGGAAATTCAGCTTCGCGCTGCAGATCTTCCATCCACGTTTCGGCTTGCTCCTGCGCCAGATGGCCATATTCCGGGAGATCGCGTCATGACTTCCCCACTGCTTTGGACCTTGATCGCTGTTCAGCTCGCGCTCGGCTTGTTCGATATCGTCTACCACCACGAAATGATGGAGCGCCTCGCGTGGCGCGTCTCGCAGCGCCTCGAGCTCAAGCTTCACGGCGCGCGCAACCTCGCCTACGCCGTGCTCTTCCTCGCGCTCGGCTTGTTCGAACTTAAAGGCGTCTGGGCGATGTTGGTAATTGCCGTCCTAGCGGCAGAAATCATCATCACACTTATCGACTTCGTCGAGGAGGACCTAAGTCGAAAACTGCCCGCGAGCGAGCGCGTCACCCACACGCTGCTGGCCATCAACTATGGCGCCATCCTCACGCTGCTCGTTCCCGTTCTCGTCGGCTGGGCAAGTCAGCGGACCGCGATCGCGCCCGTTTGGTATGGCATCGGCAGCGTGCTGGCCCCGTTGGCGGCAGTGGGAGTGATCGTGTTCGGCTTGCGCGATTTTTTCGCAGCGCGCCGCGCGCAGCGGCTCGTCCTCGGCAATGCGGCCGAGCTGATCAGGGCGCTACCGAGCAGGCAATGCGTGCTGATCACCGGCGCAACCGGCTTCATCGGCCGACGGCTCACCGAGGCGCTGACGAGCGCAGGCCACGAGGTCATCGCGCTGGCGCGCGACCCGGCTAAGGCCGCGACCTTGCATCCGCCGTTTCAGTTGGTCACCAGCCTCGATCAAATTGCCTACGACGCTGCGATTGACACCGTCGTCAATTTCGCCGGTGAGCCAGTCGCCAATGGCCTGTGGACACGGACCAAGCGCCGCCGGATTCTGGCCTCACGGCTGCGTATGACGCGCGACGTGGTCCATCTGATCGCGCGCCTGCAGCGACGTCCCGCCGTGATGATCAGCGGCTCATCGATCGGGTGGTACGGCACCTGGGGCGACGAGTCGTTGACGGAGTTTGACGGCGGCAAGCACGGCTTTGGCCACCGCGTTTGCGACGCCTGGGAATGCGCCGCGAGGGAGGCTGAAAAGTTCGGAGTGCGCGTCGTCCGGCTGCGCATCGGACTCGTGCTTGGCACTGAGGCCGGGATGCTCAGCAATCTGCTTGCGCCGTTCGAGTTCGGCCTCGGCGGTCCTATCGGCAGCGGTGAGCAATGGATGTCATGGATCGAGCGTGACGACCTCATCCGGTTGATCGCGCACATCATTGCGAGCCCGCAACTCAGCGGCGCTGTAAATGGCACGGCACCGGCGCCGGTGCGGAATGCGGCCTTCGCACAAGCGCTCGGGCGCGCGTTGCATCGACCGGCGCTGCTGAGAATGCCCGCGTCGGTGCTGCATCGGCTCGCCGGCGATCTTGCTGACGAACTGCTGCTGCGAGGACAGCGCGTGTTGCCGGATAAGGCCCAAGCCAGCGGCTTCAAATTCAGGCACGAGACGTTGCCCAGCGCTTTGTCGGCGATACTCGGGGACACGCCGGCGAAGGTCATTGGCGCGGAATTCAGTCGCACACTGGAGATGCAACGTGCGAGATAGCTGGGATTTCGGGGCCCCTATCCCTTAACTGAGCCCCACCGGCGCCTGAGCGTTATCCACTGTCACGAAGTTGTCGTATAGCCGTACACGTGCTGTGAGAATTGGCCGCCATCTTCGCCTCTTTCTGGCAATTGGAGGGTTTCCATGACCGTGCGCATCCCCCTGTCGCGTCGGCGGTTTCTGGCCACGGCCGCGGCCTCGACCGCGATCTCCGCCGTCGTCCCCCGGCCCTATCTGAGCCGTGCCGCCGATCGCCCCGTCATCACCCACGGCATTCAATCCGGCGACGTCTCGCTCGACTCCGCCGTGATCTGGGCGCGCGCCGACCGCCCCGCGCGCATGTTGGCCGAGGTCGCGACCACCGACAGTTTCAAGACCATCCACCGTGCCGTCTTCGTCGATGCGCTGCCCGAATCCGATTTCACCGCCAACGCGCTCATCGACGGCCTGCCCGCGGGGCAGGACATCTTCTACCGCATCCGCTTCCAGGATCTTGCTTCGCCGACCATTGTCGGCGAACCGATGACGGGCCGCTTTCGCACCGCGCCGAGCGACCAGCGCTCGATCTCGTTCGTGTGGTCGGGCGATACCGCCGGGCAAGGCTGGGGCATCGACGAAGCGCGCGGCGGCATGCGCACCTACGCGACCATGCTGCGCAACCGGCCCGACTTCTTCATCCACAGCGGCGACAATATTTACGCCGACGGCCCGATCCTGGCCGAACAGAAGATGCCCAACGGCGAGATCTGGAAGAACGTCGTGCTGGAGGAAAAGGCCAAGCCGGCGGAGACGCTGGCCGAGTTCCGCGCCAACTACAAGTACAATCTGCTCGACAGGAACCTGCTCGCCTTCAATGCCGAGGTGCCGATCTTCTCGCAATGGGACGACCACGAGGTGACCAACAATTGGTGGCCGGGCGAGCTGCTGACCCGCGCCGAGCACCAGCGCAAGAAATACGTCGAGAAGAACGCCTTGATCCTTGCGGCGCGCGCCAGCCGCGCGTTCCATGAATACATGCCGCTGCGCTCCACGCAGACCGAGCCCGGGCGCGTCTATCGCAAGATTTCGTATGGACCGCTGCTCGACGTGTTCATGCTCGACATGCGCAGCTATCGCGGACCGAATGGCGAAGGGCAAGAGGAGAGCTACGGGCCAGCGGCCTATTTCCTCGGGCCCGCGCAAGTCGCTTGGCTCAAGCGCGAACTTCTGAACTCGCAGGCGACCTGGAAGGTGATCGCCGCCGATATGCCGATCAGCCTCGTCGTCGTCTATGACACCGATCGCAAATGGGGCGTCGAGGCCATCGCCCAGGGCGACGGGCCGCCGCGCGGCCGCGAGTTCGAGATCGCCGACATCCTCTCCTTCATCAAGCGGGCGGGAGTGCGCAACACGCTATGGCTCACCGCCGACGTGCACTATACCGCCGCGCATTACTACGATCCCAACAAGGCGGTGTTCCAGGATTTCGAGCCGTTCTGGGAATTCGTGTCGGGTCCGATCCACGCCGGAAGCTTCCCGCAAAACCAGATCGACAACACGTTCGGGCCGCAGCTCGTCTACGTGAAGGCGCCGAGCGTGCCGAACCAGCCGCCGAGCGACGGCCTGCAGTTTTTCGGTCACGTCGCAATCGACGGAGCGACACGAGTCATGACCGTGACGCTGAAGGACTGGGACGACCGCGCGTTGTGGTCGACCACGCTCGAGCCGAAGCTGGGGTGATATGCCAAGCCAGTGCGTCACCCCCCGGGCTTGACCACGCAAGTCGGATTTTATCCGACTTGCGCGCTAAAACGCCCGAACTCGGATAAACCGAGTTCGGGTGGTCCATCTCTTTTCACAAAGATGATGGATTGCCGGGTCATAAGCGCGTTTACGCGCGTCTTCAGCGCGCTATGCCCGGCAATGACGAAAACCCGTATATGGTTGATGCCTACGCCGGTTTGCGCAGCGCCGCCAACTGCGGCGGATGCATGGGCTCGGCTGCGCGGCTCTTGGTCGAGTAGTACGACGCGTTCTGCTCGCCGCGCAGCGCCTCGCGGGTGAACTGAATGAGGTGATGGGCGATGAACCCCATGCCGAGAACGGCGTCGATCTGCCCGCGCCGCAGCGCGTGGCGCGCCGCCCGCCAGAACGGCTTGCGATAATTCGACAGGATTCCGATGTGCAGGAAGACGCGGAAGGCGAGCACCAATGCGCCCGACAGGTTTGCCCAGTTGAGCTTGCCGCGCGCCGGCGGGATAACGCGATTGACGTAGGTCGCTTCGACCTGGTCGTGGAAGCGCGCGAACAGCCGCTCCGGATCGTTGGCATACGCGATGCAGCGGCGCCACATCGACACCACGTCCTCGTACGGCCGCAGGAAGCGCACGTTGCTTTCACGCGTCGGATCGTCCTCGAGCCGCCCGGCGAGCTTGAGCCGATCCCACAGCGGCGTCTTCGGCAACGCCTGCAGGAGGTTGATGGTCAGCATCGGGATGCGCGAGACGTCGATGAAATCCTTAATACGCGTCTCGGTGTCGTCGGAATCGGTGTCGAGCCCGAGGATGATGCCGGACGTAACCTCCAATCCATAGTCGTTGAGCGTCTTGATCGATTCCATCATCGGCACGGCGACGTTCTGGCTCTTGCGCATCGCCTTGAGCGCGTCGGCCTCGGGCGTCTCGATGCCGACGAATATCCCCAGGAACGTGCACTCCCGCATGAGCTTGAGGATTTCGGGCTGCTTGGCGATGTTGAGCGTCGCCTCGCAGGCGAACTGCAGGGGATAGCCGTGCTGTTTCTGCCAGGCGAGGAGATGCGGCAGCATGTCCTTGGCGGCTTTGCGATTGCCGATGAAATTGTCATCGACGAAATAGACGACCGGCGGATGCCCCTTCTGCTTGCGCATGGCATCGAGCTCGGCGGTGACCTGGGCCGGCGTCTTCAGCCGCGGCTGTCGGCCGTAAAGGTTGGGAATGTCGCAGAACTCGCAGAGATAGGGACAGCCGCTGGAGAACTGCAAGGTCAGCATCAGGTAGCTCTTCAGCGGGATGAGGTCGTAGGCCGGAATCGGGAAATCCTGCAGCGGCAGCCGATCCTTGGTCTCGAGGCGCAGCTGTGCGGACGGGCGCGCGACGCTCTCGTCAAGGCGCGCGATCAGCTGATCGGTCGCGTCCCCGATCTCGCCGATGTGGAGATAGTCGATATCCGGGTACATTTCGGGCGACGCCGAGACCGACGGCCCGCCCAGCATCACGACCTTGCCGGCTGCATGCGCGCGCGCGGTGATGTCGTGGATCTGCGCGGCCTGGACGTGCATGCCGCTGACCAGCACGGCGTCGGCCCAGGCGAAATCGGCGTCGGTCGCCTTGCGGATGTTTTCGTCGATGAAGCGGACCGGCCAAGGTTGCGGCATATAGGCCGCGGTCACGAGCAGGCCCTGCGGCGGCATGAACGCGCGCACGCCTTTCATCAGCCGGTAGGCGTGGTTGAAGGTGCCGAACGCGGGGGTGTAGTGCGGAAAAACGCACAACAGCCGACGCCGATTCTTGACTGGGACCGATGAGCGCACCCGACGTTCCCTTCGCTTTGGTTCCATGGTCGCCTTCCCCGTAAGCGGACGCAAGGGGTCGCCGACCGGCCGGGCCGCAAGAAAGCCCGGCCAATCGCGCAGCAAACCTCCGTTCATTCCCGCGCATAGCGCGTCGTTAAGGGCGTTCACGCCCGTCCATAGCCCGCGAAGACGGGCGTAAACGCCCTTTAGGTACGGGCTATGGACGCGCGTGAACGCGCTTATGGCGGGAATCCAGGGCCAAAGGCTGGGTCGGACGAGAGCGTCTTGAGAAGGTACCGAGCAAATCGAAGCATCGACCCCGCATTGCGCCTTTGCGGTTGGTGACTATATTCCCGGCGAACAGCGGGCCCTCGAGGCCCGCGATTGGTTTTTGATGCAGACCATGACCCTACGCAACGTCGGCCTGCGCAACGTCGCGATCATCGCCCACGTCGACCATGGCAAGACCACCCTGGTCGACCGGCTGCTGCAGCAGTCGGGCGCCGTGCGCGACAACCAACGGGTGGCCGAGCGCGCGCTCGATTCCAACGATCTCGAGCGCGAGCGCGGCATCACTATTCTCGCCAAGGTGACCTCGATCCTTTGGCACGACACCCGCATCAATATCGTCGACACGCCGGGCCATGCCGATTTCGGCGGCGAGGTCGAGCGCATCCTCAACATGGTGGACGGCGCGCTGGTGCTGGTGGACGCCGCCGAGGGCCCGTTGCCGCAGACCAAATTCGTGGTGTCGAAGGCGCTCAAGGTCGGGCTCAAGCCCATCGTCGTGATCAACAAGGTCGACCGGCCGGATGGGCGGCCCTTGGCGGTCGTGAACGAGGTGTTCGACCTGTTCGCCGCGCTCGAAGCGAGCGAAGACCAGCTCGATTTCCCCATCCTCTACGGTTCGGCCAGGGAAGGGTGGATGGCCGCCTCCCCGGACGGCCCGAAGGACCAAGGGATGGCGCCGCTGTTTAATCTCGTGACCCGCCACGTCGCGGAACCGATCATCGAGGACGGACCGTTCCGGATGCTCGGCACCATCCTCGAGGCCAATCCCTATCTCGGCCGCATCGTCACCGGACGCATCAGCTCGGGTGCGGTCAGGCCCAACCAAAGCGTCAAGGTGCTCGACCGCAACGGAAAGCTCATCGAGCACGGCCGGGTGACCAAGGTGCTGGCCTTCCGCGGCCTCGAGCGCACCGGCGTCGAAGAGACATCCGCAGGCGACATCGTGGCGATTGCCGGGCTACCCGAGGCAACGGTGTCGCACACGATCTGCGCGCCGGAGGTGACCGAACCGCTCCCCGCGCAGCCGATCGATCCGCCGACGCTCGCGATGACCTTCCGCATCAACGATTCCCCGCTCGCCGGCACCGAGGGCGACAAGGTGCAGAGCCGGGTGATCCGCGAACGGCTGCTGCGCGAGGCCGAGGGCAACGTCGCGCTGAGAATCAGCGAATCGACCGAGAAGGATGCCATGGAGGTCGCCGGCCGCGGCGAATTGCAGCTCGGCATTCTGATCGAGACCATGCGGCGCGAGGGCTTCGAGCTGTCGGTGTCGCGGCCGAAGGTGCTGCTTGAACGCGACGCCGACGGTGACCTGCGCGAGCCGATCGAAGAGGTCGTCATCGACGTCGACGAGGCGCATGCAGGCATCGTCGTGCAGAAGCTCTCCGAGCGCAAAGCCGAGATGACCGAGATGCGCCCCTCGGGCGGCGGGCGCGTGCGGCTCGTGTTCCTGGCGCCGACGCGCGGCCTCATCGGCTACCATGGGGAGCTGCTCACCGATACCCGGGGCACCGCCGTCATGAACCGGCTGTTCCACGGCTACGGCGCGTATCGGGGCGAGATCGTGGGCCGCCGCAACGGCGTTCTGATCTCCAACGACCAGGGCGAGGCCGTGGCTTTCGCGCTGTGGAACCTCGAGGACCGCGGCCCGATGATGATCGAGCCGGGGTGGAAGGTCTATCGCGGCATGATCGTGGGCGAGCATACCCGCGGCAACGACCTCGAGGTCAACGTGCTCAAGGGCAAGAAGCTCACCAATATCCGCACCCATGCCAAGGACGAGGCCGTGCGGCTGATCCCGCCGATCCAGATGACGTTGGAGAAGGCGCTCGCCTATATCGGCGACGACGAGCTGGTCGAGGTCACCCCGGCCGCGATCAGGCTGCGCAAGAAGCTGCTCGATCCCAACGAGCGCAGGAAGGAGGACCGGCGCAAGGAGGCGGAGCGGGTGTGACGCCCGGCCGTTGGCACCGACCGATCCGCCGGGATTGCCGGGCCTAGCGCTCTCCGGGCCACCGATTCGTCCTGCGGCCGTGGTCATTGTGCAACGCGCAGGCGCCGCCACCCATGATGGCGCCGCCTCGGAGGCGAAGAATCGCGCATTTCGTCGGCGCTGCGTGTCGCCGCTGCAACATTCGTTAGGTCGCGAACATATCTCGATTTTTCGCGCCCGCGCGGCGGCGCGGTGTGGCAAATCCACATCAATCGCCGACGTTGTTAACTCGGCATTAAATATAGCTCTTGAAGCGCGGCGGAGTGCTTGCTTGTATCAGGTCATGAACACGACCCTGATCGAAGTCCGCCGCGCCAAGCCGTCCGATGCTCCGGCCATCGCCGCGACGCACGACGAAGCCTGGCGGGGCGCGTATCAGGGCATCATTCCGGGGCCGGAGCTCGACAAGCTGATCAACCGGCGCGGCCCGGCATGGTGGGACTGCGCGGTTCGCAAAGGCAGCCGGATCACGGTGCTGGCATTCGGCGAATGCGTGGCCGGTTATGCCAATTACGGGCGCAATCGCGCGCGCAGCTTGTATTACGACGGCGAGATCTACGAGCTCTACCTGCGGCCGGAATTCCAGGGCCTCGGCTTCGGCCGCAAGCTGTTCTCCGCGGCGCGGCGCGACCTGGTGCAGAGCGGCCTGCAAAGCCTGGTGCTCTGGGCGCTCTCGGACAACGAGCCGGCGGTCGGCTTCTACCGGGCGCTCGGTGGCAAGGCGGTGGCCCGCTCCTCCGAACGCTTCGGCACCCGCACCCTCGACAAGGTCGCCTTCGCCTGGGCCCGCTGACGTAGTTCGTCTGCGATAACGGGGTTCGCGCTTGCGCGCCGCCGCCACCTGACCCGAATCCAGCTGATTGGCTTGGCGCCGTCGTCCCCGCGCACGCGGGGACCCATATTCCAGAGGCTGCGGTTATGGGTCCCCGCTTACGCGGGGACGACATCTATGAGTCTGAAGACTCTGATCGGGCGCGCGGCTATTCCCGGTCCTCGGCCGGGCGTTGTCCGAACGCCGGCTCCCGCAAGCCAGCGAGCGCACAGGCCGCCCGCACCGTGTTGGCGAGCAGGCACGCGATGGTCATCGGACCGACGCCGCCCGGCACCGGCGAGATCGCGCCCGCGACCTCCGCGACTTCCGCGAACGCCACGTCGCCGACGATGCGCGAGCGGCCGCCCGCCGGCGTCACGCGGTTGACCCCGACGTCGATGACGGTGGCGCCCGGTTTGACCCAATCCCGCCGCACCATTTCCGGCCGTCCTACCGCCGCAAACAAAAGGTCCGCGCGCCGGCAGACCGCCGCAAGCTCGCGCGTCTTGGAATGGGCGACCGTGACCGTGGCATTTTCCGCGAGCAGAAGTTGCGCCAAGGGCTTGCCGACGATGTTGGAGCGGCCGATGACAACCGCCTCGAGCCCCGCGAGCGACGGCTGCACGGTCTTGGCGAGGAGGATGCAGCCGATCGGCGTGCAAGGCGCCAGCGCCGGCAAGCCCACGCACAAGCGTCCTGCATTCACGGGATTGAAGCCGTCGACGTCCTTTGCCGGGTCGACCGCGGCGATGATTTTGTGCGGGTCGATCTGCGCCGGCAGGGGAAGCTGCACCAGAATGCCGTGGACGCTGGGATCGGCGTTGAGCCGCGCGATCAGCCCCAACAACTCGGCTTCGCTCGTTTCCTTCGGCAGCCGGTGGTCGAACGACCGCATGCCGCTCCCGACCGTCATCTTCATCTTGCTGGCGACGTAGCTCTCGCTCGCCGGGTTATTGCCCACGAGCACCACCGCCAGCCCCGGCACGATGCCGCGGTCGCGCGCCAGACGATGCACGGCGTCCGCGACCTTGCCGCGCAAGTCGGCCGCGATCCCCTTGCCGTCGATGATTTTTGCGGTCATGGCCTGCCGTATCCGGCTAGTTGCTTCAGGATCACCCGATGTCGTTCCCGCGCACGCGGCGACGACCTCACATAAACCGATGGCCGCACTCGGCATCAGGTGAGCGCAGCGACGGCATTACCCCATCGCGCAAATTTTCTCCAGCGTGGCGGCAAGCGTTGCGCCGGCGCCGCTGATCCGCAGATGCTTGAGCCGCGCGCTCGCGCCCGCGACGAGGCTGACGTCGCGCCTGGCAACGCCCAGCGTTTTGGCGATGAGCTTCATCAGCGCCGCATTGGCCTCGCCCTCGCTTGCCGCGGCGCGCACGCGCACCTTCAGCACGCTGCGCCCATCGGCGAGCTGCGCGACGCCGTCGATGGCGTCGCGGCCGCCCCGCGGCGTGAGCCGCACGATGACGACGACGCTGTCCGCCGCCACCATCCACGGCCGAGCAATGATCAAGCTCAGAACACGTTGGGGAGGATATAAAGCGCGATGCAGTAGCGAATGAAAATGATGATCAAGATGAGGATCACCGGAGAAACATCGATGCCGCCGAGATTGGGCATGACGTTGCGGATCGGCCGTAGCGCCGGTTCGGTGATGCGATAGAGAAAGTCGCCGATCATACCGACGACCGAATTGCGGACGTTCACCACGTTGAACGCGACCAGCCAGGAGAAGATCGCGGCGGCGATCAGGATCCAGATGTAGAGCTCGAGGACGAGATCAATGACGAGGAAGAGGGCGCGCATGGACCGGAATCGCTCGTGTAAATCGGGGGCACCATCATGTAGCGGGGCGAGGCGGCGCAAACAAGCGCCGCAGGCGATGAAATCGCCGCCATGGTCCCGCCCTTGCCCTCGAATCCTTGACTCCTTGCACCCCGGGCCGTAAATGGCGCGCACCCGCAGCCACCCCGCCGCCTCAGCGTGGTTGCATTTTGGCGGGGCCGTAGCTCAGTTGGGAGAGCGCCTCGTTCGCAATGAGGAGGTCAGGGGTTCGACCCCCCTCGGCTCCACCACCCGCAACTCAATACTGTCGCCCCCGCGAACGCGGGCACCCGTAAGCACCACCTCTGGAATATGGATCCCGCAACGGGATCCCCGCGTGCCCTCGCGCGGACGACGGCATATGAAGCGGTGATTGATCACCCGCTCGATGCCTGCTCCTCCGGCGTGGCCGGCTTTCCCAGCCAATGGTTGAGGAACGCGGCGAGCCAGGCCCGCCCGGCGGGATCGTAGACCGCGCGATCGGCGAAATGCGCGACCCGCGGTTTGGCGTTCGGCAGCAACATGCGTTCGTGGCCGCGCGTGGTCCACCGGCACATCATGGCGTGGGTCACGTCGGGATGAAATTGCAGCGCGAAGGCGGCGCCGTTGTAACGGAAGGCCTGCACCGGAAAGGAATCGCCCTCCGCCAGCAATTCCGCGCCGAGCGGCAGGTCGAAGCCCTCGCGGTGCCACTGATAGACCTGCTCCGGCCAGGGATCGCACACCATGCGGCCGATATCGGTCGGCCGGATCGGGTAATAGCCGACTTCGGCGTGACCATCGGGATGCCGGTAGACGCGGCTGCCGAGATGATGCGCCAGCATCTGCGCTCCGAGGCAGATGCCGAGAAACGGCTTCTTCTCCTTCAGCGGCACGGCGAGCCAATCGATCTCGCGACGGATGAAATCGGTGGTGTCGTTCGCGCTCATGGGGCCGCCGAATGTGATGGCGCCGGAGTGGCCGGCCATGGTCTCGGGCAGCGGATCGCCGAAGCGCGGGCGACGCACGTCGAGCGGATAGCCGCGCTGACGCAAGGCGTGACCGATGCGTCCCGGAGTCGACGTCTCCTGATGCAGCACGATCAGAATCGGAGCGAGCATGGCGCGGTCATGGCGAGCACGGCGTGAAACCTCAATACCCGCTCGACTCGGATTTTCAAGCCGGATCGCGCACACCCGCCATGCGGCGAGGCATCGCTCCCCGATCTACCGCGTTGGAGCCGAGGCCCCTCTTCCGCTCATTCCCGCGCATAGCGCGTCGTTAAGGGCGTTCACGCCCGTCTTCGACGGGCTATGGACGCGCGTAAACGCGCTTATGCTGGGAATCCAGAACCGCTTGCTCTCGATTCGTGATCTGGGTCCCCGCAACGGGGTCCCCGCGACGCAAGCGTCGCGGGGTGCCCCTCGCGGGGACGAGCGGATATTGCGCGGACTCCACGCAGCCGGGACACTAGCGGCGGCCGCGCTGCTGGCGATCGATGAGATCGAGCAACAGTCCGCGTGGCGCAAAGCGGGTTAGCGTCGTCATCACGCTGTTGGCAAAGCCCGGAACGACCACGCGGCGGCCCGCCTTCAGGCCGCGATAGCCGTCTCTCGCCACCTGCTCGGGGGAGCGCGCGAGAATGCGCGGAAAAGCGTCGGCGGCGAGGCCCGCACGCGCTTGAAACTCGGTCGGCACCGGGCCTGGGCAAAGCACGGTCACCCGCACGCCCTTGGGCTTGAGCTCCTGGTAAAGCGCCTCGCTGAACGAGAGCACATAGGCCTTGCTGGCGTAGTAGACCGCCATGCCGGGGCCGGGCATGAAGGCCGCGATCGACGCCACGTTGAGAATGCCGCCCTTGTGGCGTTTGAGGCTGTCGATGAAGGCGAGCGAGAGATCGGTGAGCGCGCGCACGTCGAGGTCGATCATCGCGAGCTGCTCGGCGCGCTCGAGCGTGTCGGCGGCTCCGAGCAGACCGAAGCCCGCGTTGTTGACGACCACGTCAGGCTCGAGGCCGCGCCGGTCGAGCGCCTCGGCGATGGCTTGCGTGGCATCGGCGCGCGCGAGGTCGGCCGGCAGAACGGTCGGCCGCGTTGCGCCCTTGGCCGCAATGGCGTCCGCCAGCGCGGCAAGCGCCTGTTCGCGCCGCGCGACCAAAACGAGTTCGTGGCCGTTGGCGGCGAACTCGTGGGCGAGCGCGGCGCCGATCCCGGACGAGGCGCCGGTGATCAAGGCGACGGGGCGTTTCTCCCCCGTCATGGGGCGATGCCGAGGCGGCTGGCCACGCGCTGGCCCAATTCAATGCGCTCGCGCGACGAGATGCCGAGGAGGTCGGCGACCCGCCAGATCAGGTTGCTCTCGAAGTCGTCGACGCGCCTGTCGGCATAGGCGATCTCCCACATCATTTCGACCACGCGTCAGCGGCCATCCTCGTCGAGCGCGCGATTGATCGCCCTGGTGAAATGATAGAGATCGATCGCCTCGTTCTCCGCTTCGGTCGCCTCGGCGACCAACTCGTCGGTCGTCGCTTCGTCGAGGCCGAATTGCCGCTTGATGATGGTGTGCAGCTTGTCGCGCTCGACATCGGAGATGTCGCCGTCGATGGCGGCGGCATGAACGAGCAGCGCGGCCGCCGCGAGGCGGTAGTCGTCATGATCGAAGTGGATCGGATGCTCGCCGCCTTCCGATACCTCAGACAGAAATTTGCGAAAGCTATCGAACATGACGCCGTGAGCCGTTGGACGGCGCCACGTTGCACGCCGCCTCCGCAAAGTCTAGGGGGCGCGCTATCATCGGTGCTGCGATGTCCTAAAACCGCACTTGCGCCAACCAAAATCGCGCTTGATTGGATCCTTCGGCTGCCTTGAATTTGTTGGGGCAGACGAATGAAATTGCGAGACTACGGATGACGTCCTGCTGTTCGGGACGTTCGGTCGAAATGGTCAACCGGGAGCCGGACATGAACACGCGCAGGGATTTTCTCAAGGTCGCCGGCGCCGCGACGGGCATCGTTTTCTGCAGTTGTGGGCTGCGGGATGCGGCGTGGGCTCAGCAGGGCGGCGGACAACGCCTGCCAGTGATGGTCAACGGCAAGCGAATCAAGACCATTGACGTGCACGCACATTGCCACTTCCACGAAGCCGTTGCCCTGACGGGCGACGAGGCCAACCGGGTGATATCGCAGACCAGAGGCGCGCAGGAGAACTTCATTGTCATCGAGGAGCGCCTCAAGGGCATGGATGCTCAGGCGATCGACCTGGAGGTTCTCTCCATCAACCCATTCTGGTATCGCAAGGACCGCGACACCGCCGCCCAGATCGTCAAGATCCAAAACGAAAAACTGGCCGAGTTGTGCGCTTCGCGTCCGGACCGCTTCGCCGCCTTCGCCTCGCTCGCCCTGCAATATCCAGACCTGGCGGTGCAGCAACTCGAGACCGCAATGAAAAAGTTGGGCCTACGCGGCGCGGCGATCGGCGGCAGCGTGTTGGGCGAGGACTTTTCCGAACCCAAGTTCCACCCGGTGTGGGCAAAGGCGGAGGAGCTCGGAGCCGTGCTGTTCATTCACCCCCAAAGCACGCCGGATTTGGCAAGGCGCTTTAAGGGCAACGGCTGGCTGGCGAACACGATCGGCAACCCGCTCGACACAACGATCGCCCTCCAGCACTTGATCTTTGAGGGAACGCTCGACCGCTTTCCCGGCCTAAAGATCATTGCTGCGCATGGCGGCGGCTATCTCGCGTCCTATGCTGCGCGCTCAGACCACGCCTGTTTCGTCTCGCCGCAGAACTGCAATCCCGAGATCAAACTGAAGAAGAAGCCGAGCGAATACCTCAACCAGCTCTATTTCGATGCCCTTGTGTTCACCCCCGAGGCGCTCCGCCACCTCGTGGCGCAAGTTGGCGCGAGCCAAGTCATGCTTGGCAGCGACCATCCGATCCCTTGGGAGCCGCATCCGGTGGACCACGTCTTCGCCACTACGACTCTGACCAATGACGAGAAGATAGCGATCCTCGGTGGCAACGCGGCGCGCCTATTCGGGATGAATGGTTAGGAGCGCGTCGAGTGGAGTCGTCCCTGCGCGGAGACAACGAGCCGACGACTTCGCATGAGCCTACTGCGTGGCTTTGCTCTTGCGCAGGCTTGCCTCGACCGTTTCGAGATTGTTCTTGATGTAGGTGTTGGCGGGGTCGCGGGCCTGCGCCTCCAGCAGCGTCTCGCGGGCGCGGCGCGCATCGCCGCGCAACATGTAGGAGTAGCCGCGGTTATTGAGGATCTCCGCCGTGGGGCCTGCGATCTTGGTCGCTTGGTCGTAGGCGCGGTCGGCGAGATCGAAGCGACGCTGGCGGTCGTACGCGGCGGCTAGGCCCATCCAGGATTCGAGGTCGCGCGGATGCAGCTCGACGGCGCGGCGGAAGTGACGTTCCGCCAAGCCGAAATTGCCCGCCTGGAAGTATTTCTTGCCGAGGCTGAGCTCGTCATCGGGCGACGCCTTCGCGGCGGCTGGTGGGTCGCGTGGCGTCGGCCGTACGCTGCCCGTGGTAATCGGATCGTCCTGGACTGCGGCGCCCGTGTCGGCCTTCGACTGGAAAAGGTCGCCGAGCCGGGTCGAGCTTTCGCAGCCGTTGAGCCATAGAAGGCACGCGGCCGTCGCGAGCAGGACTCGAGTAGCTCTCGCTCCCATTGGCGTGTTCCCCCGGCGGCCAAGCATCGGGTTGCGCCCGCCCAGGCGAAACACCCAAACGCTGCGGCCGTCACAACAAACCGGTGATTTCAAGCTAGGTGACGATGGTTAAGAATCCCTCGCCAGGCTCAAGCGGCACGGCGGGCCCGCGCCGCGTGCAGCCGCGCCATCAACGATGCGCGCGCGGCCGCGAGCAGCGGTTTCCGGACCAAATGCGCGGTCAACAACGCGCGAGCGCGGTTGATCGCATTGTGGCCATGCGGCAACATGCGAACGAGCATGCGAGGCATGGTGAATAAAGCGTATCCGCCTCGGGCTTTGAGGCGGAGGAAACGGAGAAGCATCGATGTCGAAGCCACGGATCAGTTACGTCGACCCCGCCAAGGTCGAGGACGCGGCCATGCGCGCGGAGTTCGACCGCTGCGCCCGCGAGGGCACCCCGCGTCCGGAAAGCCAGGCGATCCGCGCCCATGTGCCGGCCGTGTTCTGGTCCTTCGCCAATTCCTGGCGCGATGTGTTCAAGAACGGCGTCGCCGACCACGGCATCAAGGAACTTTGCCGCATCTACGTCTCGCGTTCGGTGCTGTGCGAGTTCTGCGGCAACCAGCGCTCGATCAAGGCGGCGAAGCAGGGCATCGTCGAGGACGACTACCGCGATCTCATCAACTTCGAGAGCTCGAGCCGCTACGACGAGCGGCAGAAGGCGGCGCTATCCTACGCCGAGGCGATCACCTGGGATCTGCCGGTCGACGACAAGTTCTGGGCGCGGCTGCACAAGCATTTCAGCGAACCCGAGCTGGTCGAGATCGGCTATTTCGTCGCGCTGACCATGGGGCAGCAGCGCTGGCTGCGCACGCTCGGCATCGAGCATCACCAGATTCTCGCCGGCACCGATGCGTCGATGGCGCCGGGCTTCGAGACCGCGAACGCGCTTGAGCGCTCGAAACAGGCCTCCGATTATTGGGCGAAGACGCGCGCCAAGACTCAGGCGGCGGAGTGATAGCGAACTCCGACTCGGGGCTATGCTGTCGTCCCTGCGCAAGCGGGGACCCATAACCACCGCCTCTGGAATATGGGTCCCCGCTTACGCGGGGACGACGGCGAGCAACGTAAAAACGCGCCGAACGTCACACCCGCGCGAAGCCGCGCGGGAATGCGTGCAGCCGCTCGACGCCCGAGTTCGTGATCAGCAAAAGCTCGCCCGTCTGCACGCCGGCCTTGCCGTCGCGGGTGACCACGTTGGGCTGAACGACCACCGTCATGCCGGCTTCGAACGGCTCCGCCGGAATGGGCCCCGCGGGCCGACTCTTGCTGCCGAGGATCGGCGGGAAATAGCCCCCGCCATAACCGTGCAGGAGATCGTCGATGATGGTGAAGCCCGCGTCTTCGATCACGCCTGAGGCCTCGACCACTTGCGCCGGCGTCGCGCCGGGATTGAGCACCGCCGCGACCGCGTCGAAGGCGGCGTCGGCGGCGGCGTGCAGCGCGCGGTAGAGCGGCGGCGGCTCCTCCCCGACCGCGAAGCTGCGCAGCACCTGGCCGGAATGATCCCAAAACGCCGCGCTGATCTCGGCGAACACGATGTCGCCGTTCGCCACGCGCCGCGTCGAGGGAAACTGCGCCGGCACGCCCAGTTGCGGATCGTGCATGGAGGTCGCGCCGATGAAATGGATGACGTTGGTGCCGCCCTCGCGCATATAGGCGCGCTCGATCAGATCGCCGAGCGCGCGTTCGTTAAGGCCGACCGCGAGCCCTTCGCGCAGCCCGGCCATGCCGCGATCGCTCAGCCAGGCGCCGATGCGCAGCCAGTCGATCTCTTCCGGCGACTTCACGCGTCGCAGCCGCACATAGGCGCGGTTGAGGTCGACGATGTTGCCGAAGCGCGCGGCGAGCGCCGCGTGCTGGGTAAAATTCATCGCGCCGACGACGCCGACGCGATTTTCGCGTGCGCCACGGTTCTCCAGCGCAGCAATGACGGCGCGGATGGACGATTCGCCGCCCCAGGCGACCTCGGCCTCGGCGGCGAGCCGTTTCGCCAGCGGCGCGTGATTGATCCATTGCACGAACAGCGCGTCGCGCTCGCGCGGCGTGAACACGCCGATCGCCTCCACCGTCGCCGGCCATTGGGTGAGCCATTGCACCGCCGACCCGGCGCGGTTCGCCCCGTAGAACACGAGATGGTCGCAGTCCGCTGCGGCGAGCGCCGCCTCAACCGCGGCGCGGCGGCGCGCCATCTCGGCCGCGCCGTAGCGCGGATATTCCGCCTCCACGATCGGCTTGAGCCGCGGCGGCAGCGGCGGCCACGCTGCGGGGTCGCGCGTCATGCGCTCGCGCGCGCCATCGGTTCCGGCTTGGCGGCGAGGCGCTCCTCGACGAGCTTGCCCACGGCCATCGTGTCGACCTTGCCGCTGCCGAGCACGGGAAGCTTGTCGAGCACCCAGACCTCGGACGGAATCATCAGATCGGATGCGTGTTTTGTTTTGGCGAAGGCGTGAAAATCGGCCCGGGTGGCGCCCTTCTGCTGGGTGAGCAGAATGAGCCGCTCGCCCTTGCGCGGGTCGGACACGGCGACGACCGCGGAGAGCGCATTCGGCCACAGCTCCGACGCCAGCGCCTCGACCGCGGCGAGCGAGATCATTTCGCCGCCGACCTTGGCGAATCGCCTGGCGCGGCCCTTGATGGTGACGAAGCCCTGCTCATCGATGGTGACGATATCGCCGGTGTCATGCCAACCTTCGGGCGGCGGCTCGAGCACGCCGGGATTTTCGACCTTGAGATAGCCGAGCATCACGTTCGGTCCGCGCACGTAGAGGCGGCCGCCCTCCTCGACCCCCTCGACCTTCTCCAGGCGCGCCTCCATGCCGGGCAGGATGCGCCCGACGGTGCCGAACTTGTTGAACATCGGCGTGTTCAATGCGAGCGCCGGCGCGGTCTCGGTGACGCCGTAGCCTTCGAGAATGCGCAGCCCGAACTTCTCCATGTAGGTGCGCCGGGTCGTTTCCTTGACCGGCTCCGCGCCCGCCAGGATGTAGCGCAGCGAGCGGAAATCATAAGGGTGCGCCGCCCGCGCATAGCCCGCCAGGAACGTGTCGGTGCCGAACATGATGGTGGCATTCACCCCATAGATCAGCTCCGCCACCGTGCGGTAGTGCAGGGGCGAGGGATAGAGAAAGACGCGCACGCCGAAGACCAGCGGCAGTATCACGCCGACGGTGAGCCCGAACGAATGGAACATCGGCAGCACGTTGAACACTTTGTCCTCGCGGCCGAAATCGATGCGGGCGGCGCCCTGCGCGGCGTTCGCCAGCATGTTGCGGTGGGAGAGCACGACGCCCTTGGGCACGCCTTCCGAGCCGGACGTGAACAGGATCGCGGCCCAATCGTCGGGCTTGCGCTCGACCAGCGGTTTGCCGGCGTTGAGCAGGCCGCGGATCTTATCGCCGGCCGTGATGCTGGCGCGAATGTCCTCGAGATAGACGATCTTGACCGCCTTCTCGATTGCCGCGATCAAGTTGCTGAGCCTGCCCTTCTCGATGAAGACGCGCGATGAGAGGATGGTGTCGATCTGCGCGGCCTTGCAGGCGACGAGAATATTTGCCGCGCCGGCCGTGAAGTTGATCATGGCCGGCACACGGCCCGCCGTCATCAAGCCCAGAATCGTCACCACCGCGCCGTTCGCATTCGGCAGCATGACGCCGATGGCGCGCCCCTCTGCGGCGAGCGGCATGAGCTTGGCCCCGAGGATGGCAGCGCCGACGAGAAGGCGCTTGTAGGTGAGCGCGCCGGTCACGGGGTCTTCGATCGCGACGCGGCGGCGGCCGTGCGTTTCGGCGGCTTGCATCACCGCTTCGACCACCGTGCGGTCGGTCGAGGTGGTGCGGAACACGAGATCGGACATGATGCCGTAGAGCGCCGCGCCCGCGGCCTGCCGGCGCTTGCGGCCCTTGAGCTCGGGGTCGACGGTGAGCTTCACCGGCTCGAGGATCGTGACCGTCACCTTGGGAAACCAGCGCCGGCGCACCTGACCCTGCTTGAGCCGGCTGAACGGCGTCTGCTCCAGGCCTTCGATGCGTACGGGCACGATCTCGGCATCGGCCTTGTCCGCGATCAAGGCCGCACCGTCATAGACCTTCATCAGGCTGCCGGTGACGGTGATGCGCCCTTCCGGAAAGATGATCAGCGCATTGCCCGCCTTCACCTCTCCGATCAGGGAGCGCACCGCCATCGGCTTGAGCGGATCGAGCGGCATCGCCTTGGTCAGCTTCACGAACGGCCGCACCCACCACAGCTTCGCGATCCCGACGTCGATGGCAAAGATCGGCTTGCGGTTGCGCAGCGACAGCGCGAGACCCGCGTCGAGGAAGCTCACATGGTTGAGAGCGATGATCAGGTTGGGGCCGGCGTTGTTGAGATTGTCGATGCCTTTCACCTCCATCCGGAACAGGGTGCGATAGAGGATGGAGAGCGCATCGCTAAGCGCGCTCGCCGGCATGGTGCGGCCGATGGCGACGGCGACCAGGAGGCTGGCCGCGCCGAGCAACAAGAACAGCTGCGACGTCGTCATGCCCGCGGTCTGCAGAAGCGCCACGACCACCGTGCTCCCCGCCATGAACGCGGCATTGAGCACGTTGACGGCGGCCACCACGCGCGCGCGGCGGTCGGCGCCGGCCCAGGCCTGCACGGCCGCGAAGGTCGGCACGATGAACAGGCCGCCGGCGATGGCGAGCCCTGCGAGATCGAGCGCAAAATGAATGCCGCGCACGCTCGTGAAAATGGCGAAATAGCCATCCAGCCGCGGAATCGGCGGCGCGCCGATCGTCGAGAAGCCGAGGTCGATGGCGAACAAGCCCAGCAGCACGGCACCGATCAGCGTCGGCAACAGAATGATCCGCCCGGCGGCGAGCCAAGCCGCAAGTCCCGAACCGATGGCGATCGAGATCGAAAAAATCGCAAGGCAGGTGGTCACCACCTCCTCGTTGCCGCCGAGCACGTTCTTGACCAGCGGCGGCATCAGCGAGAGCGCGACCGCGCCGACGAGCCAGAACCAGCTCGTGACCAGCGCGCCCCACCACAGCCGCGGATCCTCGCGCAGAAAGTTCAGCAATCCGACGGTCGAGCGCAGGACGTTTTTCTGCACCTTCAGATCGGGCGCGGCTTGCCCCGTGGGCGGAATGAGCAGGCTCGCGCCCCAGCACAGCAACGAGAACACGATCATCAGGAACGCGAAGTGGGCGGGGTCGCCGCCGTCCTTGGCGGCCATGCCGCCGACGATGGTGCCGAGCAGGATGGCGATGAAGGTCGCGCCCTCCACCAGCGCGTTGCCGGCGGGAAGCTCCGAACGGGCGAGATGGTCGGGAAGGATGCCGTACTTGATGGGGCCGAACAGCGCGGCGATCACGCCGAAGAGAAACAGCGCGAAGAACAGCAACAGCACCGAATGCAGGCCGAAGCCGACGACGGCGATAACCGCGATGCCGATCTCGGTAAATTTGAGCCGCTGCGCCACCTTGGCCTTGTCGTAGCGGTCGGCAAGTTCGCCGCCGAGCGCCGACAGAAAAAAGTAGGGTGCGATGAAAACCGCGGCGGCGAGCGTAATCAGCGCCTCCGCGTCCGCGCCGCCGATATGGAACAGCAGGAGAAAGACCAGCGAGGTCTTGAGGAAATTGTCGCTGAATGCCGCGAAAAACTGGGTCCAGAACAGGGGCGCGAAGCGCCGCGTCATCAGCAGAGACGAGGACATGGCTTTTCCGCTGGTTCCAACGGGCGCGGGGCCCAGATGGGCGAGGAACGCTGGTTCGGTCTGCTCCCTCTCCCCGCAAGCGGGGAGAGGGTTGGGGTGAGGGGCACTTCGCGAGGGCGCCCCTCACCCAATTGAAGTCATGGCAACACCATTGTGCCCTCTCCCCGCCGTAAGCGCGTTCACGCGCGTCTTCAACGCGCTATGGCGGGGCGAGGGCACGTGTCGCGCCGACGGTTTACCGGCGACGACGACTTAAGAGACGATAATTTGGGCAAAAGGACAATCGCCCCGCCGCGGTAGAAAGCGCAGGCATTGGCGCGGCGCAAATGCCGATCGTGCACAAAACGAAGGCGGGCGGCCCGGGGCCGCCCGCCGCTCAGGTCCTGCCACGTTCGGTTTCGCTACCGGCGCAGGGGCTGCCCGCCGCGCTCCATCAGAATAGCTGCGACGCTCAGACAAACGGCGGCCCCACATGCAAGCGTAAAGAGCGAGATCCACATGGCGTCCCTCGTTCTGTTTGTCGACTTCGCTTCGATCGTTCCCTTGAGCGCGCAGTCAACGCGGAAGCGGCCCATCCGTTCCGGGAACTTTGCTTTTTAATTTAGGTAAAATAGCACCATTTGTTCGAAAAAACGTCTGCCAAAGCGGGTTACGACCTCATTGCGCGGGTCCCACCCCCGACACCGACCGGAAAGCGCCGCCAGCAGGCCGGACTTTTGACCTCGTACGGTCGATGCGCGACTATTCCCGCCGCGGCCTTCACCTGTTCACGTCCTCCCATCCCTGGGGCCGCTCCACCGGGGTTCGTCGTTCGCGTGCAATACCCTTCGCCAGACGTGAAAACAGGCGCGCGCGCCGCGCCGGTGACGCGACCATGAAGTTCACCGGCGACATCCACCTCAAGGCGCCGCGCGCGGCGGTGTTCGCCAAGCTGCGCGATGCGCGCTTCTTCGCGTCCTGCGTCGAGGGCGTGCAGGACTTGAACGAAATCGACGGCGACCATTACACCGCGGTATTGGACGCCAAGGTCGCGTACCTCAAATTCAAGTTCAACGTTACGGTCGAGGTGGCGCGGGCGGATCCGCCGCGCGAGATCGAGGCCAAGATCGAGGGAACGCCGCTCGGCATCGTCGGGCGGCTCACCGCCCGCTCGCTGACCCGGCTGATGGAGGACGACGGCGGCACCAAGGTAAGCTACGAGATCGAGGCGGCGCTGACCGGCAAGCTCGGCAGCCTCGGCCAGCCGGTGCTGCGCGCCAAGGCCAAGGAGATGGAACGGCGCTTCGCCGAGCGCATGCGGGCGGCATTTGCCGATTCGAAGTCCACGTCCGAGACCGCGACATGACTCCATTCGAACTCGTCGAGCCCGCTTCGCTGGATGAAGCCATCGCGCTGCTCGACCCCGACGATTCCACGGTGCGGCCGATCGCCGGCGGCACCGCGCTGATGCTGATGATGAAGGCGGGCGTATTTCGCCCCACGCGCTTGGTGAGCCTGCGCAAGCTCGGCGCGCGCTATTCGAGCGTTGCGGCGGGAAAGGACGGCGCGCTCACCATCGGCGCTATGACGCCGCTCGCGGCGGTCGAGCGCTCGCCCGAGGTGGCGCGGGCCGCCCCGGTGATCACGCGCACTATGCGGCGCCTCTCCAACATCCGCGTGCGCAACGTGGCGACCATCGGCGGCAATCTCGCACACGGCGATCCGCACATGGACTTGCCGCCCGTTCTCATTGCGCTGCGCGCCGAGGTCGCGGTGGTCGGACGCGAAGGCGCGCGCACGCGCGAGCGCACGATCGCGGTCGAAGACCTCTTCGCCGGCTATTTCGAAACGGTGCTGGCGAAGAACGAGCTGATCGCCGAGCTGCGCATCCCGGCGCAAGGCCAATCGCGCGCGTCCTATCTCAAGGTCACCACCGGCTCGGCCGACGACTGGCCGGCGCTCGGCGTCGCGGTTGCGCTCGAGGCCGAAGGCGCGACAGTCAAGTCCGCACGCGTCGTCGTCAGCGCCGCGACCGAGAAGGCTACGCGTCTGAAGGCTGCGGAACGATCGCTTGCCGGCGCGACCATCGATGACAGAACTCTCGCGCGCGCCGGCGATGCCGCCGCCGACGAAGCCGAATGCATTTCGGACGTGCGCGGCTCGGCCGCCTACAAACGCGAACTCACGCGCGTCTATGTCGCGCGCGCGGTGCGCCAAGCGCTCGACGGCAGCGGAGCGACCCACTGATGGCAACGAACACCATGCAAGACGCCCCGGTCGGCGCGCAAGTCGGGCGCTCGCTGCCGCGGCTCGAGGCGCGCGACAAGGTCACCGGGCGCGCCGAATACACCCACACCATGCGGCTTCCCGGCATGCTGCACGCCAAGATCTTCCGCAGCACCGTCGCGCATGGCCGCATCAGGTCGATCGACACGCGCGCCGCGAAGGCGGTGCCCGGAGTCCATCGCGTCGTCACGTCAGAAGACGTGCGCAAGGTCATCCCCTCCCCCTATTACGGGCCGGCATTCCACGACCAGCCGATCCTGGCGATCGACAAGGTGCACTTCGTCGGCGAACCGGTCGCGGTCGTGCTCGCCGCCGACCCGCACGTGGCCGAGGAGGCGGCGCAGCTCATCGTCGCAGAATACGAGGAACTGCCGGCGGTCTTCGACGAGGTCGAGGCCGCCGAAAACAAGACGCTGGTGCACGAGGAACTCAAGCCGGCCGGCACCTTCGCCGATCTCAAGCACCTCAAGGGCCGCAAGGGCACCAACATCGCGCTCGATTTCAAGCTGCGCCGGGGCGATGTCGACAAGGCCTTCGCCGAGGCCGCGCACGTGTTCGAGCACACCTTTCACACGCAGAAGGTGCTTCACCTCGCGCTCGAGCCGTTCGCATCGATCGCGGATTGGAACGAGCGAGGCGTCACGATCTACACCGCCTCCCAGGGTCCGTCGTTCGTGCGCACCGAGATCGCGCGCCTGCTCGGCTGGCCGGAGAACCGGGTGCGCATCAAGGTGCCCTATCTCGGCGGCGGCTTCGGCGCGAAGCTCTACATCAAGATGGAAGCGCTCGCGACCGCGCTCTCCATGATCGCGCGGCGGCCGGTCAAGGTCGCGCTGACCATGGAGGAGCAGTTCTACACCATCACCCGCCACCCCAGCACCTGCCGCATCAAGACCGGCGTCGACAAGAGCGGCCGCATCACCGCGCGCAAATGCGAGGTGTACTGGAACGGCGGCGCCTACGCCGACGTCGGCCCGCGGGTGACGCAGAAGTCGGGCTTTACCGCCTCGGGCCCGTACGACATCGACAACGTCTGGGTCGATTCGTACGCGCTCTACACCAACCAGCCGCCGGCCGGGGCGCTGCGCGGCTTCGGCATTCCGCAACTGGTGTGGGCCTACGAGAGTCACACCGACATGATCGCGCGCGCGCTCAAGCTCGATCCGCTCGAGTTCCGCCGCAAGAACCTCCTGCACGAAGGGCGACCGCAAGCCACCGGCCAGATCGTGCAGGACGCCAAGCTCGAGGCCGTGCTCGACCGCGTGGCCGAGCGGCTGAACTGGGGCAAACCGCTCGACCACGGCAACGGCGTAGTGCGCCACGGCCGCGGCATCGCCTTCGCCATCAAGGCGGTGATCTCGCCGACGACCTCGGTCGCCAATATCACCATCGCGGCCGACGGCAGCGCCACGCTCTATTGCGGCACCGTCGACATGGGCCAGGGCTCCGATACCGCCATGGCGCAGATCGTCGGCGAGGTGCTCGATATCCCGGCGCAGACCGTGAGGATCGTGCCGCGCGACACCGATGTCACGCCTTACGACATGGGCACGCTCGGCTCGCGCTCGCTGTTCCACATGGGCCACGCGGTGCGGCTCGCCGCGCAGGACGCGCGCGACAAGATCAAGGCGCTCGCGCGCGACGTCGGCGAGCCCGAGGGCAGCAATATTCCCCTGCCCGAGCTGTTCAAGAAGAAATACGGCATGCAGGCCGGCAATATCGTCGGCACCGGCAGCTACAAGCCGGACTACGTGCCGCCCGATCCGGCGACCGGGCTCACTCCCAATGTCACGCCGTTCTGGATGTGCGCCGCTTCCGGAGCCGAGGTCGAGGTCGACACCGAGACCGGCCACGTGCGGATCGCGCGGCTCATCACCGTGGTCGACTGCGGCCGGCCGCTGAACCCGAAGATCGTCGAGACGCAGATTTCCGGCGCCGCGCTGATGCAGCTCGGCTTCACCATGTTCGAGAAGATGCACATCGATGCCGGCCAAGTGACCAACGCCTCGCTCGCCGACTACAAGATTCCGGGAATGCTCGACGTGCCGCGGGTGATGGAGAACGAGACGGTCGATGCTCATCAATCGAACGGCCCGTTCGGCGCCAAGGGCGTGGGCGAAACCGCGACGTTTTGCGTGTCGCCGGCGATCGCCAATGCCATCGAGGATGCCTGCGGGGTGCGCCTCATGTCGCTTCCGCTCAACGCCGAGGCGGTGTTCCGCGCGCTGCGCGCCAAGGCCGACAAGCCGCTCGGGGACGAAGAATGACGCGCACGATCAGCTTCACCCTCAACGGCGAGAAGGTCGCGGCCGAGATCAAGCCGCATCACAACCTCGTCGAGCTGTTGCAGCGCGAATTCAATCTGATGGGTGCGCGCGAGAGCTGCGGGCAGGGCATGTGCGGCTGCTGCACCGTGCTGGTGAACGGCGCGGCCGTCTCCGGCTGCCTCTACTTGGCCGCGTTCGTCGACGGCGCCGAGGTGCGGACGGTCGAGTCGCTCGCGAACCCGAACACGCACGATCTCAATCCCGTGCAGGAGGCCTTCATCGAGGCCGGCGCCTTCCAGTGCGGATACTGCACGCCGGGCTTCGTGCTGATGACGACGCAGCTGCTCGAGGCGCATTCCGATCCGGACGAGGATCAGATCCGGCACTACCTCTCGGGCAATCTCTGCCGCTGCGCCGCCTATCCGGAGATCGTGAACGCGGTCAAGATCGCGGCGCGCAAGCACAAGGGCGTTGCCCAGTCGCGCTGACCGTATGTTGCGCGCAAGCGCCTTGGCGCGCGTGCTATAGAGTCATCATGTTCCAGACCCGCACCGAGGACATCTCCGCCGAACGAAAGCCGGTCGCCTTCGGCGATTTGCGCGGCTTTATCGAGGCGCTCAAAGCGCAAGGCGAGCTCGCCGAAATCGACGCCGAGGTCGACTGGAACATCGAGCTCGGCACCGTCATGCGGCTGGCGCAAGGACCCGGCACCGGCCAGGCGCTCATCTTCAACAACATCAAGGACTACAACGCGCCGACGAGCCGCTGCCGGCAAATCTTCGGCTCTGCGCTCAACAACTACCGCCGCATCGCGATGATGCTGGGGCTGCCGCCCGACACCCATCCGCGCGAGCTGGTCAAGGTCGGCCGCACCATCCTCACCGGCAGCGTGGCGCCCAAAATCGTCGCCACCGGACCAGTGAAGGAGAACATCCTCAAGGGCGCGGATGTCGATCTCTACGAGTTTCCTACGCCCCATTGGAACCGGCTCGACGGCGGCCGCTACCTCCTCACCTACGGCGGCTGCGTCACCAAGGATCCCGAAACCGGAATCATGAATGTCGGTGTCTACCGCGGCATGGTCGCCGGCCATGACCGCATTCCGATCCTGATGTGGCGCGCGCAGCATATCGGACACCACGTCACCGCGTGGCAGCGCGGCGGCAAGGCGGAGATGCCGATCGCGGTGGCGATCGGCTGGGAGCGAGCTGGTGAAGTGCGAAACCGTCGACCTCTACGTGCCGGCGACGGCCGAGATCGTGATCGAAGGCTATCTCGGGCTCGATCCCGCGACCTACATGATGGAAGGCCCCTACGCCGAATTCACCGGCTACCTCGCCGGCGACCGCTCGCCCAAGCCGACCATCCGCGTCACCGCCATCACCCATCGCAACGATCCGATCCTGCGCGGCACGATCGAAGGCGCAATGCCCGGCAGCTATTCGGAGAACGCGATGTGCTCGTCGATCATGCGCGCGGCCACCGCGTGGAACGTGCTCGACCGCGCCGGCGTGCCGGGCATCACCGACGTGTGGTGCCCGCCGGTGCATGCCGGCATCAATCTCCTGATCCAGATGCAGCAGAGCTATCGCAACCAGGCGAAGCAGGCGGCCAACGCGGTCTGGGGCTCTTCCGCCGCGCACGTGCGCTACAAGCACATCACCGTGGTCGACGACGACATCGACATCCACGACTATGCGGCGGTGGACTGGGCGGTCGCGCACCGGGTGAATGCCGGCGAGAACGACGTCGTCATCATGCCCGCGACTTTCGGCATGGGGATCGATCCCTCGGTGCGCAAGCGCGACCGCAATCCCACGCTGTTCGGCACCGGCAAGTGGAACCGAGTGCTGATCGACGCCACCATGAATCTCGACTACGACCCCGACCCGGACCTCGGCGGCGCCCGCTTCCCGCCGACGGTGTGGCCGGACAAAGACGACATCGCGAAGGCTTACGCGCGCTGGAGCGAGTTTGGTCTCGGCAAGCCGAAAGGGGGAAGCGGACAGCCGTAGGATGGGACTCCTGACTGCGCGCGTCGTATGAAGTGAAGTGGGGCAGGCAGGCGGCAGATTCAGTCTGCTCCCTCTCCCTCAGGGAGAGGGGTGGGGTGAGGGGTTAAGGTCTGTCGATGGGTTTCGACCCCCCTCACCCCGACCCTCTCCCCAAAGGGGAGAGGGAGCACACCGAGCACGCTGCGGCATTGTGCTTCACGACGAACTACGCACAGCTCATGGAGACCACGCCGATGACCGAAGAAGCCGTCACCATCCCGTCCGCCGGTCTCAAGCTCTCGGGCGTGGTGCACGTGCCGCGCGCCTTGCGGCCGTCCGAGCGGCGCGGCGCCTTCCTGGTGCTGCACGGTTTCGGCAGCAACAAGACCTCCTCGAACACCATGCAGCCCACCAAGGTGCTGAGCGAGCTCGGTTACGTGGTGCTGCGTTTCGACATGCGCGGCTGCGGCGACAGCGAGGGCGAATTCGGCCGCGTGATCTGCCTGGAGCAGGTCGAGGACACGCGCAATGCGCTCTCCTTCCTCGCCCAGCACCCCGCGGTCGACCCCGCGCGCATCGGCCTCATCGGATCGAGTTTCGGCGGGGCGGTCGCGATCTATACCGGCGGCGTCGATGCGCGCGTCGCCGCCGTCATCTCCAACGGCGGCTGGGGCGACGGCGAGCGCAAGTTTCGCGGCCAGCACAAGAGCCCGCAGGAATGGGCGCGCTTCACCGACATGCTCAAGGAGGGCCGCGAGCACCGCGCCCGCACCGGCAAATCGCTGATGGTGCCGCGCTACGACATCGTGCCGATCCCGCCGCACCTGCGCAACAATCTCGCCAGCAATTCCATCCAGTCGTTCCCGGCGGAGACGGCGCAGAGCATGTTCGACTTCCGCGCCGACGACGTGGTCGGCCGCATCGCGCCGCGGCCGCTCCTGCTGCTGCATGCGGCGAACGATTCGGTCACGCCCACCGAACAATCGATCGAGCTGTTCAAGCGCGCCGGCCAGCCGACGGAACTGCACCTCATCAGCGACGCCGATCATTTCATGTTCGGCGAGGGCAACACACGCGTCTGGGAGCTGCTGCGCGGCTGGCTCGGCGATTATTTTCCGGCGACGGCGGCGGCCGAAAAAGTGGCGGCAGGATTGCACCGGTGAGCACGACGCTGGAACGCGTGCCGACCAAGCGGCGAAATGATTTCGCACGCTTGACGCGAACGTGCAGCATGACGGCGCTCTGGGCGCTCATGGGATGGGGCGCGTCGGTTGCGGCCGAGGATTATCCGTCACGGCCCTTAAGGTTGGTGCTCGGCTTCACCGCGGGAGGGCCTACCGACATTCCGGCGCGCTTCCTGGCCGAGCGGCTGAGCGCGTCCCTCGGCAAGCCGGTGATGGTCGAGAACAAGCCCGGCGCCGGCGCCTTGCTCGCCGCGCTCGACGTGCTGTCGCGGCCGCGCGACGGTCACGATCTGTTGCTGTGCACCTATTTCGATGCGGTCAACACGCTGCTCTACCGCAACGCCAAGTACAAGCTGTCCGATATCGTGGGAACTTCGCTGATCGCGAAATACAGCTACGCGGTCGCGGTGTCGCATTCCGTTCCGGCGCAGAGCTTCAATGAGTTGATCGAGTATACGAAGGCGCATCCCGAGCGCATCAATTACGGCCATCTGGGCGCCGGTTCCACGCAGAATCTGCTTGCCAAGAAGCTCGAGAAGGCGACCGGCATGAAAATGACGCCCATTCCCTACAAAGGCACTCCGGAAGCCCTGCAGGAAATCGTCGCCGGGCGAACGCATCTCCTGATCGCCCCGCCGCTGGCGGTGATGCCCATGTACGAGACCAAGCAGGTGAAGGTCCTCGCGGTCACCGGCAACGAGCGCCTGGCGTCGATGCCCGAGGTCCCCACGCTGAAGGAGAGCGGGATTCCGTTCTCGGCCTATGTCTGGCTCGGCGTATGCGCCGGCTCCGGCATACCGCAGCCCGTCGTCGATCTCCTCAACAGCCGGATCGCGCAGGTCGTCAATTCGGCGGACTATCGCGCGCTGGTCGAGAAATCGGGCTCGGTCGCGGTGTCATCGAGCGCGCCGGAATTTGGCGCCTTGATCGAGGAGACGGCCAACGACGCCGCCCCGATCTTTCGGGAATTCGGCGTGCAATTGGATTGAGTCTGTCGCGTGGTTCCTGCTTCGGCGGGTTCGTCGCGGTATGGCGCTTTGATCAATCAGGGAGGACGGCCATGCCGAACATCAGGATCATCGCCGCCGCCCTCGTGGCATTATGCTCGTCCGCTCAGGCGCAGGACTGGCCGACCCGGCCGGTGACCATGGTGGTACCGTTCGCCGCCGGCGGCGCGTTCGATGTCATGGCGCGAATCTTCGCGCCGCAACTCAGCCAGAGCTTGGGCCAGCAGGTGATCGTGGAGAACGTCGGCGCCGCCGCCGGCATCGTCGGCACCAACCGCGTGGCAAAAGCGACGCCCGACGGCTACGTGTTCCTGCTCGGCAGCGTCGGCACCCACGCCTACAACCAGACGCTTTACAAGAAGCTCCCGTACAACGCGGCGACCGATTTCGCACCGGTCGCGCTGTTCGCCGAGCAGCCGATGGTGCTGCTCACGCGCAAGGACTTTCCCGCCGACAACCTGCAGCAGTTCATCGCCTATGCGAAGGCGAACGCCGCGAAGCTGCAATACGGCTCGGCCGGCGTGGGTTCGACCACCCATCTCAGTTGCGCGCTGCTCAATACCGCGGCCGCGATCGACATCACCCATGTGCCCTATCGCGGCGGCGGGCCGGTGACGGCGGATCTGATTGCCGGGCAAATCCACTACATGTGCTCCAACAGCGCCGGCGCGCTACCGCAGATCACGAGCCATACGCTCAAAGGCATCGCGCTGCTGGCGCGCAGCCGCTCGCCGTTCCTGCCGACGCTGGCAACCGCGCACGAACAGGGTCTCGCCGATTTCGAAGCCATCACCTGGAACGCTTTCTTCATGCCCAAGGACACACCGGCGGCCATCGTCAAGAAGCTCAACGATGCGACGATCGAAGCGATGAATACGCCGGCGCTGCAGGATCGGATGCGGGAGCTCGGGGTCACTCTCGTGGCGCCCGAGCGGCGCTCGCCCGAGTACCTGCAGACGTTCGTCGAGAGCGAGATCGAGAAGTGGGGCGGCCCGATCAAGGCCGCCGGCATCAGCGCGGACTAGCGGGCGCCCGGGTTGTCGAATGCCGCTCGTCCCCGCGAAAGCGGGGACCCAGACTCTAGGGATAAGCTGGATTCCCGCTTGCGCGGGAATGAACGGAAGAAGGTGCGCCGACTCGAACGGGATTACTCTAGCGGCCACAAAGAAGGAGGACGCAATGACCAGCAAGATCTTCGGCTCGATCGTCGCGCTCGTCCTGGCGTGCTCCAGCGCCACCGCAGCCGACATCCGTCGTGTCGTGACCGCGCTCGATGGGAATGACAAGGCGATTGCGCTGTTCGACGGCCGCGTCACGCTCGAGCCCGGAGCGACTCCGTCGGCCAAGCTGTGGGTCACGGAGGCGGCGCCGGCGCCGCTCTCGTTCACGGACGACAGCGGCGCCAAGCCGACGGCGCTGCCGCCGGACCTCGGCACCGCGCTACTCGTGGTCGAATTTCCGCCGCTCGATCCGGCCGAAGTGGCGAAAATGGACCCGGACTTCATGATGAAGATCATCGGCGAACGCGCGCCGAGAAGGGGCCTTCCCGTGCGGCACCCGCTGATGCACCGCACGCGCACCGTCGATTACGCTGTGGTGTTGTCCGGCGAGATCGACATGATGCTCGACGATTCCGTGGTGCACGTGCGGGCGGGCGACGTCATCGTCCAGCAGGCGACCAATCACGCCTGGATCAACCGCGGCACGCAGCCGTGCCGCATCTTGTTTGCGCTGGTCGATTCGCGGCAGCCGTGATGGCCGCAGCGCCCGAGCGAGGAGCAAGGATGTGACGCGTCAAGGCAACAGGAAAACGGCGCGCCGTTCGTCGGTGACGCGGCGGCGCGTCTTGCAGAGCGGCGCGGCGGTGGCAGCGCTTCCCGCCCACCTCGCCGCCGGCGCGGTGCCGGTCGGGCCGGTGATGGCGGCGCTGAGCAGCTACATGAGCGCCGCGCGCGAGCGCGCGTTGCCGGACGACGTGGCGGAGAAGACCAAACACCACGTGCTCGACACCTTCGCCGCCATGATTTCGGGTTCGCAGCTCGCCCCCGGCCGCGCCGCCATAAAATTCGCCCGCGGCTACGGCGGCGAGCGCGTCGCCACCGTGGCGGGCTCCGACGTGCTGTGCGGCCCGATCGAGGCGGCGCTCGCCAACGGCGTGCTGGCGCACGCCGACGAGACCGACGACTCGCACGCCCCCTCGCTGTCCCATCCCGGCTGCGCGGTGGTGCCGGCGGCGCTCGCCGTGGGCGAAGCGCTCGGCATCGACGGGCGACATTTCCTGCGCGCGGTGGCGCTCGGCTACGACGTCGGGCCGCGCGTCACCATGTGCCTCGGCGTTCCGGCGCTCTCGCGCGATGCGCATTTGAGCTCCCACAGCATCGCCGGCGCCTTCGGCGCAGCCGCCGCCGCCGGTTGCGCTGCCGCGCTCGATGCGCAACGCATGCGCTGGCTCCTCGACTACACCGCGCAGCAGTCCTCGGGCATCGCCGCCTGGCAGCGCGACAGCGATCACATCGAGAAGGCGTTCGTCTTCGGCGGCATGCCGGCGCGCAGCGGGGTGACGTCGGCCTTGCTGGTGCACGTGGGCTGGACCGGCATCGACGATATTTTCTCGGGGCCGGACAACTTCCTGCTGGCGCACGCGCCCAACGCCGACGCGGCGGTGCTCGCCGATAAGCTCGGCGAGCGCTACGAGGTCATGCGCACCAACATCAAGAAATGGTCGGTCGGCTCGCCCATCCAGGCGGCGCTCGATGCGTTGGAGCTGATGTTGGAGCGCCGGCCGTTCGCCCCCGGCGAGGTGCGCAAGGTCGTGGTGCGGCTCGGCACGCGCAGCGCCTCGGTGGTCAACAACCGCGACATCCCCGACATCTGCCTCCAGCACATGGTCGCGGTGATGTTGATCGACCGCACCGTCTCGTTCGACGCCGCGCACGACGTGGCGCGCATGCGCGACACGGCGGTGCTGCGCGAGCGCGCCAAGGTGGAGCTCGTCGGCGACGCCGAGCTCGAGGCCCGCGCGCCGCGCCGCGAGGCGATCGTCGAGGTGGCGCTCGCCGACGGCACGCAACTCAGCGAGCACGTCGAGGCCGTGCGCGGCACCAGCGACAACCCGATGCCGCGCGCGGAGGTCGTCGCCAAATGCCGCGATCTCATCACGCCGGTATTGGGGGCGGCGAAATGCGCCGCGCTGATCGAGCGCGTGCTCGCGCTCGAGAGCGTGACCAACGTGCGCGATCTGCGCGACCTGCTGCAGGTGCGCGGCTAGGTGCCACCGCCTCCTGCTGTGATGTATGATCCGTCCATCCTCTTCGATGAAGCGCTTTTTCGATGGATGCCCGGGACGTAAGCGCGTTTACGCGCGTCTTCCGACGCGCTATGCCCGGGGATGACAGATCCGAACCAATTCGCAAGTGACGGCCTTGGTGCAAGATAAAACACAAGACAAGCAGAAGGAGATCGCGTTCTTCGACGGCCACGCCGCCGCGGACGACTACGACGTGTTCACGCCGCAGTCGAGCGCGCGTCTCATCGACGCGTTCGTCAAGCTGACAAAGCTGCCTCCCGGCGCGCGAGTGATCGATCTCGGCTGCGGCTCCGGCACGTTTACCGCGCTGCTCGCGCGCGCCGGCTTCGATTGCGTCGGGCTCGACATTTCCGCCAAGCTCGTCGCGGTCGGGCGGCGCAAGCATCCGCGGATCGAATTCGTCGCCGGCGACATCGAGCGGCTACCGTTTCCGGACGCGAGCTTCGACGGCGCGCTCTTGAGCGGCGTGGTGCACCACTTCCCCGACCCCTCGCCGTGCGCGGCCGAGACCTTCCGCCTGCTGCGCCCGCGCGGGCGCTTCCTCGCCTTCGACCCCAACCGGATGAATCCGTTCATGTGGCTCTACCGCGACCGCGCCTCGCCGTTCTACAGCTCCGTCGGCGTGACCGAGAACGAGCGCCCGGTGCTCGCGCGCGAGGTCGCCGCCGTGTTCGAGCGCGCGGGCTTTACGGTGTCGTCGCACTATCTCTCCGGCCTCGCCTACCGCTACGTGGCGTCGCGGCGCGCGCAGCTCGCGCTGCCGCTCTACAACTTCATCGACAACGCGGTGTTCGGCCTGCCGGTCATGGAACGGCTGCGCCCGTTCGTGCTCACCGCGGGCGCGAAACGCTGACATGCGCGGCGGCGGCATGACGCCCGAGCTCGACATCGTCATTCCGGTCTACAACGAAGGCCGCAACATCGTGGCGGTGCTGGCCGCGCTCAAGCGCGCGGTGGCGACGCCCGCGCGCGTGCTCATCTGCTACGACCACGCCGAGGACGACACGCTGCCCGCGATCCGCGCCAACCCGCAGGCACACGCCGGGCTGCCACTCGAGTTCGTATACAACGCGCGTCCTGGCGTGCACGGCGCGGTCCTGGCCGGCTTTGCCGCGAGCACGGCGCCGTTCATCCTGATGTTTCCCGCCGACGACCACGTCAACGCGCCCATGCTCGACCGCATGGTCGCGCTGGCGCGGGGAGGCTGCGACATCGTCTGCGCCAGCCGTTTCATGCCGGGCGGGGCGATGATCGGCTGCCCCTGGCTCAAGGCGGTGCTGGTGCGCAGCGCCAACTTCACCCTGCACCACGTCGCGCGCCTGCCCACCACCGACGCCAGCAACGGCTTTCGCATGTTCTCGCGCCGGGTGATCGACCGGATCGAAGTCGAGTCGCGCCAAGGTTTCTGCTACAGCATCGAGCTCCTGGTGAAGGCCCATCGCCTCGGTTGGACGGTCGCGGAGGTGCCGGTGACGTGGATCGAGCGCCAGAGCGGCGAAAGCCGCTTCCGGGTTCTCAAGTGGCTGCCGGCATATTTGCGCTGGTACGGCTACGCCTTCGCCACCACCTTCTTGCGGCGGCCGCCGCGCACGGTCACGCTTAAGGAGCCCACCTCTGCCGTTCATTCCCGCGGAAGCGGGAATCCAGACCCGCCTGTCCGCTATTCGTGATCTGGGTCCCCGCTTTCGCGGGGACGAACGGAGGGTGTACGGATTCCACGCAACCGCAACGCGTTCTATAGTTATAAGCTTGCTACGTTTAGGATCATCTCCATGAAATGGCCGCGCATACGCTCGCGCCGCACCACGGCGGTGTCGCCGTGGGTGAGCATCATCGCGCGCGAGGTGGAGTTTTCGCGCGGCGCGGCGCCGCAGACCTACCACGCGGTCGAGCAGGCCGATTACATCTCGATCGTCGCGCTCACGCGCGGCGGCAAAATTCCGATCGTGCGGCAGTACCGGCCGGCGCTCGAGGCGTTCGCGTGGGAGCTGCCGGCGGGCCTCGTCGATCCCGGCGAAGATCCGGCCGAGGGCTGCCGGCGCGAGCTCATGGAAGAGACCGGGTTCACCGCGCGCGCCGTTCACGCGCTCGGCGAGAACTCCGCCTGCACCGGCCGCCTCAACAACCGCATCCACAATTTCTTCGTCGAGGCCGGCGAGCGCGTGCGCGCCTTCGAGCCGGAGCCGGGCATCAGCGTGAAGCTCGTCTCGCCGGCCGAGATCGCGCGCCTGATCAAGCGCGGCGTGTTTCTCTCCCAGCTCCACATCGGCGCGCTGCTGCTCGCCGAGCTGCATGGCTTTCTGGCGCTGCCGCGCAACACGCCGCGCCTGGCGCGCCGCCTCCGCAAATAGGGTGGGCAACGGCCGCTTCGCCGTTGCCCACGCGACTTCGCCAACGTCGTTATCGACTCGTCAGTGCCCATGACCGCTGATATTGCTGCTGAGGCGCGTGGGCACGCTTCGCTTTGCCCACCCTACGGCTGCGGGCTAGCCCATGAGCGACCTCTTCCTCGGAATCGCCGACCCGGAATTTTGGCGCAACTGCGGCTACGCGCTGTTGGCGATCGGCTTGATCGGCGCCGTCGCCGTCATTCTCCTTCTCGACCGCAATCCTCGCCTGCAGAAGGGGCTTGCTTTGCTCTTCATCGCGGTGGTGCTCGCGGGCCTCGGCGTTGCGCGCTTCGGCAACAACGCGCTCCTCTCGGAGGCGCGCGAGCGCGCCCGCGAGGCCGAGGTCGAGCTCGGGAAATTGAAGACGCCGCGAACGCTGACGCCGGAAGGCCAACGCCGCGTTGCCGCGATGCTGCAGAAGTTCGCCGGCCAGGAGTTCGAGGGCCAGGTCGCGCCGGGATCCGAGGATGCGCGCCCGTTGTGGGAGGAGCTGGACCAGGCGCTGCGCGCGGCGAATTGGGTCCGCGTGGCGCCGTCGGGCCTTGCCGTCGGCGATCCTCCGGCCGGCATCCCGCTCTCCCCCAACTCCGGCGTGACCGTATTCGTCACGGCGAGCCGGGCGAACGAGCTCGCGCCGACCGCACACGCCTTGGCCGCGGCGCTGATGTCGGAAGGGCTCATCGCCGGCGTGACCGCCTCCGCCGGCCCGCGCATGGAGCAGCGGCCCAACGTCATCGTGATCGAAATCGGCCGCAAGCCGTCGTGAATTTCCTCTCCGTTCGTCCCCGCGAAAGCGGGGACCCAGATGCTGAGTGACAGACTGGATTCCCGCTTACGCGGGAATGAGCGGAGGAGAGATCACGTGCGATCATCGCTGCATCATCTCGGACATGCGATCGAGGCCGCGCGCGAGCGCGAGGCTTGCGGGATGCTTCGCCACCCACGCGCAGAATTGGGGAAACCAACGCCGCACGATCGGGAGCCCTTCGCCGTGCACCCAGGCTGCCACCACCAAGAGCGTGAGCAGCCAGGTCAGGTAGTGGTAGCGGCCGTCGCCGGGGTAGAACAGGGCGACGCCATGCTGCGCCAGCGTGGCGAGGGCGGTGAGGCGCAGCCACGGATCCGCCACTCGCCACAGCGCGACGCGGAGGAGCACGAGGATCGCCGCCGCGTTGAGCGGCGCCATCGCTGTCATTTCGGACGGGCCGGCGAGCCAGCCGCCGATCTGCCGCAGCGCGCGCGCCACGTATTCGCCCGCGAAGTTCAAATGCGCGAGCTCCGCGAATGCGGCAAGATAGGCCGACGGCGGCATCAGCAACAGGCGCGGAAGCTCGGCGGTGGTGGTGAACAGCACCAAGGCGCCGCCGTAGACCCAGTTGTGCAGCGCCATGCCCAGCACCGCCGCGAAGCCGACGACGAGGCCGGCGACGCGGCGAAACTGCCGCTGCGCCAGCGCCGCAAGCCCCGCGCCCGCGAGCAGAATACCCGCCGCCGGCGCGATGTTCGGCCGCACGAACAAAGCGAGCGCGAACAGGAGCCCGGCGCCGAAGGCGCGCGCGAAGCGGTCGCGCGGCCCTTCGTCCAGTCGGCCGAGCAGCAGCACGAAGGCGGCGAGAAAGAAGATGTAGGCGGCGGGATCGGCGAAGCCGCGCGCCGCCCACTTGACGTATTGCACCAGGCTCGAGCCGAAGAGCGCGCCGACGGGAACCGCGGCGAATACAAATGTCAGCGCCAGCGCCCACGTCAGCGGCAGGAAGCGCCGGAACAACGCGAACACCAGGAACGGCAGGATGAGAACGAGCGAGAGATAGCCGAGATAGCTCTCGCCGAAGATTAAATGCTCGGCGGCGCGCAGGTAGCGCAGCCCCGGCGTGAAGTAGAACACCGGCTCGACGCCCTTGAGCGCGCCGGCGACATCGCCCGCGACGAGCTGGCGCAGCATCATGCGCGCGTAGCCGTCGTAGACGAGGCCGTCGTCGCCGCTGTCGAACGGGCGCACGCCGCCGAGGAAGCTTAAGTCGTTGAACATGGCGACGAGGAGCGTCACCGCGATGAGCGCGAACGGCAGCACCACGCGCCGCCCCCGCACGCGCACCAGCAACGCCAGCACCGCGAAGCTGCCGACCAACGCAAGGCCGGGGTCGACCAGCTGGCGCAGCCGCACCTGCCACGTCGGCACGAGCCGCATGGCGAGCGCGTGCGCGATCGCGACGCCGAAGATGTCGCGCCCGACGTCGTCGGGCGTGAGCGCGCGGCATTGCATGTCGGCGTGCGTGATAGTGTCGAACGTCCCGTCCGCGCGCTCCCACAGCACCTCGCCCCGCCAGCACAGCCCGCTGCCGACGAAGTCGGCGGGGAAGCGGTAGAGCACGAACCACGGCATCGCCAGCGTCCACTGATGCAGGAACGCCAGCGAGCGGCGGTCGCGGCGCGCGCGGATGACGTCGCTCGCTCCCGAATTCCAGTTGTAGCCGAGCTCGTTGATGAACCCGAGGCGCAGCCCCACCGGATCGGAGAAATCGATTCCGGTCACGCGGCGCGAATACGCCGCGCGGTCGAAGATGCCGTCGGCGGAAAAAGCGAAGGTTCGGTCGGGAAAGGCTTGCCCGCGCCAGCAGCCGACTTGTTCGCGCGCGCAGCGGCGCGACGGCGGGTATATGGTGTCGAACTCCACGGCCATGATGCGGAACGCCGCGCGCGGCAGGCCGGCTGCGAGTGGGCCAGGAGACTCCGTTCGTCCCCGCGCAAGCGGGGACCCAGATTCTGGATTCCCGCTTTCGCGGGAATGAACGGAGAGTTGGTCACCTGCGTCGTCGATGAGAAAGACGTTGTGGCCCTCCGCGATGCGCGGCGCCGGAAACAGGATCTGCCCGAGCACGCAGAGCGCGACCGCCGCCAGCGCGGCGAGCCACGGCGCAAGCTGCGCCGCCACCGTCCCCGCCACGACCAGCACGGTCGCGATCACGAGCAGCGCGTAGCGGAAGAGGTCGTTGACGGGCAGCCCGAGTGCCGCGAGCACGAGGATGAGCGCGGCGAGCTTGAGCCACGGCTGCACGCGCGGCGGCGCGGCGCGGCGGTCATCGGGATGTGCGGCGTTCAATGCTCGGCGCCCGGTTTTGCCGGACGGTATCGACTCGTATCCTCGTTGTCGAAGGGCAGCGTGCGGCACACTCGGTCTGCTCCCTCCCCCCTTGTGGGGGAGGGTTGGGGAGGGGGGTGGCGCGTGGGGCAATAGCCGGGCGTCAACCTCGGGACCCCCACCCCCAACCCCTCCCCACAAGGGGGAGGGGAGCACACCGAGTCTGTAGAGAGTTGCTACACTGACAATTCACTCCACCGGAGACTCCCCCATGGCGCCCGTGCTCGCGCTTTACGAAGATGTGTTGTCGGACGGCGCGGCGCTCGCGCTGCCGGCCGCCGCGCGCATGATCTTCCTTGTGCACGGCGCCGCGACGATCGCGGGGCGCGCGTTGCGTGACGGCGAGGCCTGGCACGGCGAAGGCGCGGCGGCGCTCGTCGCGGCCAGCGCGGGCGCGACCTGCTGGCGTTTCGACTTTGCTTCGCCGCCCGCTGCCACTCCGGCCGGCGTAACCTCGCGCGAAAAACTGTCCGCGCCGCTCGCCACCTTGCCCGCGGGCGAGCTTCTCCTGCGCGGCGACAGCGTCGCGTTCCCGCCCGGCGGCTGCGCCCTCCCCCACCGCCATCAGGGGCCGGGCATTCGCTGCCTGATCGAGGGCGGCATCCGCATCGACACGGCCGGCCGCTCGACCTCCTACGGCCCGGGCGGCGCGTGGTACGAGAGCGGGCCCGAGCCCGTGTTCGCGCAGGCTGCCGATCGGCCGAGCCGCTTCATCCGCGTGATGATCCTGCCGCGCGCGCTTCTCGGCAAAAGCTCGCTGCAATTCGTCGACGCCGCCGACGCGGCCAAGCCGCGCGCGCAGCAATACCAGATCTTCGCCGACGTCCCGATCGCGCGGCCGCGGGGGTGAGGACCTCTCCACCGTTCATTCCCGCGCAAGCGGGAACCCAGTAGCCCGCATGAGCCATAAGCGCGTTTACGCGCGTCTTCGACGCGCTATGGCGATATGCGGGGCATCCCGGATTTCGCTAACGCTCATCCGGGCTACGAAGCCCTGGGTCCCCGCTTTCGCGGGGACGAACGGATGTTGCACGGCTCCCACGCAACCGGGACGCGTTTGCGCTATCATGCGAGCAAACCTCCGCCGAGGATAACCATGTACAGCGCGACCATTGCGAGCAGCCGCTACGTCTTCGGCGACCTCAAGACGCTGCTGGCGAAAGCGTCGCCGGCGCGCAGCGGCGATGAACTCGCCGGCATCGCGGCGGCCTCGGGCGAAGAGCGGGTGGCGGCGCAATACGCGCTCGCCGACGTGCCGCTCGCGTCCTTCCTCGAGCAGCCCGTCATTCCCTACGAGTCCGACGAGGTGACGCGCCTCATCGTCGATACTCACGACCGCGCGGCGTTCGGCGAGATCGCGCATCTCACCGTCGGCGGATTGCGCGACTGGCTCCTCGCCGACGCGCCGACGGCGCAAAAACTCGCCGCGCTCGCGCGCGGCATCACCCCGGAGATGGCGGCGGCGGTCGCCAAGATCAGCGGGCTCAAGGATCTGATGGTGATGGCGGCGAAGTGTTCGGTGGTGACGCGCTTTCGCGACACCATCGGCCTTCCCGGCCGCCTGTCGGTGCGGCTGCAACCCAACCATCCGACCGACGATCTGCGCGCCATCGCCGCGAGCATTCTCGACGGCCTGCTGCTCGGCGCCGGCGACGCCGTCATCGGCATCAACCCCGCGACCGACAGCCCCGAGCGCGCGCACGCGCTGCTGGCGATGCTCGACGAGGTGCGCGCCAAGCTCGACATCCCCACCCAGACCTGCGTGCTGGCGCACGTGACCACGACGCTCGCGCTCATCGCCAAGGGCGCGCCCGTCGATCTCGTGTTCCAGTCGATCGCCGGGAGCGAAGCCGCGAACAAAAGCTTCGGCATCGACCTCGCGCTGCTCGCCGAGGCACGCGCGGCCGCGCTGTCGCTTCACCGCGGCACCGTCGGCGACAACGTGATGTATTTCGAGACCGGGCAAGGCAGCGCGCTCTCCGCCGGCGCGCACCACGGCGTCGACCAGCAGACGCTCGAGGCCCGCGCCTACGCCGTGGCGCGCGCGTTCTCGCCGCTCCTCATCAACACCGTGGTGGGCTTCATCGGGCCGGAATATCTCTACGACGGCAAGCAGATCATGCGCGCCGGGCTCGAGGATCATTTCTGCGGCAAGCTCCTTGGCCTGCCCATGGGCTGCGACGTCTGCTACACCAACCACGCCGAGGCCGACCAGGACGACATGGACGCGCTGTTGACGCTGCTCACCGCCGCCGGCGTCAACTTCGTGATGGGCGTGCCGGGCGCCGACGACATCATGCTCGGCTATCAGAGCACGTCGTTCCACGACGCGCTCGCCATGCGCGATCTCCTGCAGCGCCGCCCGGCGCCGGAATTCGAGGCCTGGCTCGAGCGCCAAGGCCTGATCGACGCCGCCGCGCGCATCCGCCCGCGCGTCATGCCCAGCCGCTTCCGCGCGCTGCTGCCGGCGTGACGGCACGCGCGTGCAGCGGACTCGCTCTGCTCCCTCTCCCATAGGGAGAGGGGTGGGGTGAGGGGTTAAAGCCTCTCGATGGGCCTCGATCCCCCTCACCCCAACCCTCTCCCCGGTGGGGAGAGGGAGCACACCGAGTCTGCGTCGCTCTCCTCCGTTCATTCCCGCGCATCGCGCGTCAAAGACGCGCGTAAACGCGCTTATGCTGAGAATCCAGTCTTAATATCCCGTGCAGACCCTGGGTCCCCGCTTTCGCGGGGACGAACGGAGAAGACAGTTCGCGTGAATCCGCTTTATCCTACGCCATGTCCGAGCACCGCCAGCCGACACATACGCCGCCGCCGCCGCCGCAGGATGAGCCGTGGGCGGAGTTGCGCGCGTTGACCGCCGCGCGCATCGCGCTGCCGCGCGCCGGCGCCTCGCTCGCCACTGCCCCACAGCTTGATCTCCGCCTCGCCCACGCGCGTGCCCGCGACGCCGTGCACGCAGCTCTCGACGAGGCGCGCCTCGTCGGGGAGCTTGCGCCGCTCGGACCGCCCGTGCTCGCGGTCGCGAGCGCCGCCGCCGACCGGCAGCACTACCTCATGCGTCCCGATCTCGGCCGCCGCCTTGCCGGCGACGCCGAAGCGCGGCTCGCGGCCCATGCCGGCAGCGGCCACGACGTCGTAGTCGTGATCGCCGACGGCTTGTCCGCGCGCGCGGTCGAAGCGCACGCGCAGCCGCTGCTCGAGGCGGCGCTGCCGCGGCTCAAGGAATGGCGGATCGCGCCGACATCGCGGTCGTGCTGATCGGCGAGCGGCCGGGCCTCTCCGCGCCCGACAGCATGGGCGCCTACCTCACCTTCAAGCCGACGCCGCAGACCACCGACGCGGAGCGCAACTGCATCTCCAACATCCGCCCGGAGGGTCTCGCCTACGCCGACGCCGCGATCACGCTCGTCCATCTCCTGCGCGCCATGCGCGCGCGGCAAATCTCGGGCGTGCAGCTCAAGGACGACCGCCTCCTGCTCGACGGCGGGTGAGCACATCGACAGCGCCGCGAACTCGGTGCGCTCCCTCCCCCCTTGTGGGGGAGGGTTGGGGAGGGGGGTGGTGCGGTCATGCACCGACGTTGCCTCACACAATCACCCCCACCCCTAACCCCTCCCCACAAGGGGGAGGGGAATGCACCGAGTGAGCGGAGGGAGCAGACCCAGTTTGGGGAAGCGAGGGCACCGAGCTCGCGTCTCTCCTCCGCTCATTCCCGCGTAAGCGGGAATCCAGAAAGCTGGGTCCCCGCTTTCGCGGGGACGAACGGAGAGGAGTGATGCCGCCGCAATTACACGGTACGGAGAGGCGCGCTAAGCCGAGCGGCGGTTGGCGGCGGCCGTGCGCGTGATGACCGCGGCCAGGCGCGCCGCCGCCGGCTTGATCACCTGCGACGGGAAGCCGCTGAACCCCAGCATGAGCGCGGAGCGCCGCGGCGCCGCCAGATAGAACCGGCTCATGGCGCGCACGACGATGCCCCGCTCCCTGGCGGCGGCCTCGACCTCGAGATCGGACGCGCCGGCGCGCAGATGGGCGACGAGGTGCATGCCTTGATCCGGCACATCGATGCGGACATGACCGCCGGCGTGCCGCGCCAGCGCCCCGGCGAGCGCGTCACGCTGCTCCCGGTACATGAGCCGCATGCGGCGGATATGCGCGGCGAAATAGCCCTCGCGCATGAACTCGGCGACCACCGCCTGGTGCAGGCTCGGCGGCTGGCGGTCGATCAAGTAGCGCGCGGCGACATAGGCCTGCAGCAGCGCCTCGGGCACCACGGCGTAGCCGATGCGCAAACCAGGGAACAGCGCCTTGTTGAGGGTGCCGACATAGATCACGCGCTCGTCCTCGTCCAAGCCTTGCAGCGCGGCGAGCGGCCGGCCGGAATAGCGGAACTCGCTGGCGTAGTCATCCTCGACGATGAAGGCGCCGGCCTTGCGCGCCCATGCGATGAGCGCCAACCGGCGCGCCATCGATAAAACGACGCCGGTTGGAAACTGGTGCGAGGGCGTCACGAACGCGGCGCGCGCCCGCGGCGCCGTCGCGATGCCGACGTCGACGCGCAGGCCTTCGGCGTCGACCGGCACCGGCTGCAACACCGCCTTCGCCAGCATGAGCTGGCGTCGCGTCAGGAAATACCCGGGATCCTCGACCCACACCCGGTCGCCCGGCGCCAACAGCACGCGGATCGCGATGTCGATCGCCTGCTGGGTGCCGGCGGTGACGACGATCTGCTCGGGATCCGCGCGCACCCCGCGCGCCGCCTGCAGATATTCGGCGATGGAGCGGCGCAACTCGATCAAACCGCGCGGATCGGTATAGCCGAGATGCTGCGGCCCAAGCGTGCGCACCGCGCGATGCGTCAGCTTGCGCCAGATCTCGATCGTGCGCGCATCGACGAGCGTGCGCCCGGTGTTGAACGGCCGTTCGTCGGCTTGCGCCGTCGACGGAGCGAATTCGGCGAAGGCGCGCGCCGATGCCGGGGCCGCCGGCGTGCGCCGCAACGTCGCGCGGTTGCGCCGGCGCGCGGCCGCGACGACCGCCTCGGGCAAGTCGGTCGACACGTAGGTGCCCGAGCCGGTGCGGCCGAACACATAGCCTTCGGCCAACAGTTGCTCGTAGGCCGCCACCACCGACGCCCGCGCGGCGCCGAGCTGCGCCGCCAGCGCCCGGCTCGACGGCAGCCTCGTCCCCGGACCGAGCGTGCGCGCGAGCACCGCGGCGCGGACCTGCGCGTAGATCTGGCGAAACACCGGCGTCGCGCTATCGCGGTCGAGCCGCCAGTCGTAGAGCTCCGCCCAGCCGCGTGACCGCATCGGACCTCCGAAAAAAGTGGTCTGCCGTGATTTTGCAAATTGGACCACTTGGTGGGGCCAATTGAACGCTAGGTTGGCCCGCCAGCGCAACCCGAAAGTTCACATGATGAGCCAAGCCGCCGAGATCGAGCTGCTGCAGCGCGTGTGGGACTATCCGCTGTTCGCGGCGCTCTACGGCCGGCGCTCGCGCCGCTTCGGTCTCGGCTTCGAGATCGCCGAAGGACCGTTCCGCTATCGCTCGCGCCATGCGGCGCTGCCACTCGACGAGTTCGAGGAGGCGCTGCTCGTCGCCGCGGGCACCGGGGTCAGCGGGATTCCGTTGTGGGACGGCAGCCGGCCGCCCGCCGTGCGTCGCGGCGACGGCCGCACCTTCGGCAGCACCGCGCATGGCCGCGACACCGCCCTCTTCTTCACCAACGATCGCGGCGTCTACGTCATCGATCCGGCCGATGTGACGGCGAGCAAGCTCGGCGAGATCGAGACGCGCGACGAGCGGCAGCGCGTCCTCGCCCTCTACCGGCAACACCGCAAGCAGCTCGGCGACGGCCGGCTGGCGATCCCGCGGCGCGTGCCGCCGCTGTTCGGCCATAACATGTGGAACTGCAACATGCCCGGCACGACGCTGTTCATGCCGGTCTGCGACGTGAGCTTGACGCTGATCTCGCTGATTCTGAATTTGGTCGACGGCGAAGCCGGACGCTACGTCCGCGGCCATGGCGGCGGCATGAACATCGTCGACGACCGGCGCGGCGGCCGTCCGGCCGGCACCGAGGCTTACCTCGCGCGCGGGCTGATCGACCGCGAGAAGGTGCTGCCGCTATCGATCCTCGAGCGGCAAGCCTGTTACTTCATGTTCAGCGAGCCGGCCGTGATCTGCCACAACATCTTCCTCGCCACCGAGGCGATGGGGCTCGGCGGCTGGATGCACTGCGGCTTTCTCTCGCTCGAGGTGATGCAGGCGCTCGGCTTCCGCATGGTTGATGCCGCGGATCAGGGCGCCTGCGCCAATCCGGTGGGCCTCGACGGCGTGCTCGAAGGCTTTTGCCCGCCCTACTTTCCGAACATGGACGCCGCCGTCGATGCGGCGCTCGTGCGGATATCGCAGGCACGCGCGAGCGAGTCGCAGCCTTACACGATGCCGCAGTCCGAGTATCGCGCTGCGATCCCGCGCGCGCCGAGCGATGCCGGCCTCGCCTGCACCAAGGCGGTGTGCCGCTACATCCACGACACCTATGGCCGCTTCCCCGCGAGCGTCGACACCATGCACCTGATGTGGTTCATGCAGGCGCACCATCTCGATCCCGACTACTACCGCAAGTTTTTCCATTCCGGCGCGCTCGGCCCCACCCACGTGGAGCACATGGCGGCGTGGCATGGCGACAAGGCCGCGCGGTGATGGGAGCTCGAACCGCGCCGTCTTCTTGGTCATTGCCAGGCTTGACCCGCAGTCGTCATTGCCGGGCTTGACCCGGCAATCCATCCGCTTCGCAAAGAGTTCTTGCGAAGATGATGGACCCGCGGGTCAAGCCCGCGGGTGACGGGGAGAGGACTGCGGCCCATCCTTTTCTGTCATTGCCAGGCATAGCGCGTCGTTAAGGGCGTTGCCGCCCGTCTTCGCGGGCTATGGACGCGCGTGAACGCGCTTATGCCCCGGCAATCGGTAGTGGGCTCCTTTGATTATGGTAGTGGATTCCGGCTTGCCTAACATTCCGAAGGGAGCATATTTGGTCTCATGGCCAAAGTCTGGAAAATCACCGCATATGAAGAGCAGATGGGAGGCGGCCCTCCACGGAAGCACTACTACCTTGTGGCGATGTCTGACCAATCTGCCGCCTTGTCGGCCCTTCGCAAGCGTCCAGGTTTGCGTGATGTCGAGCTGACCGTAGTTGGCGAAGCATCCCCCAATGATGTCGAATGGCTGGATGCAAAGGACGGCGAAATATACTGCGTCATACCGATCTTCGAGACTAGGTTCTCAAAGTAGCCCACTACCCGGCAATCCATCTCCTTCGCAAGACATCTTGCGAAGACGGATGGACCACCCGAAATCGGGTTCTGCGCTGCCAAGACCATCATGAACCGGAATTAACGCGACGGATGCGCCCGGTGCGATAGAATTGCAGCGGCGGCGTGAATGCGCGCGACATCGTCACGCGCGCGGGCGCGAAGCCGACGGGAGGGAACGATGCGGGTGATGGCGGCGGCAGTGATGGCGGCTTCGGCGCTCGCCGCCGCGATCATCCCCGCGGCCACGGCCGCGCGCGCCGACGACGCCGAGGTGGAGCGGATCGTCCGCCAGCACGTGCAGCCGATGCTGATTGCCGCCGGCGGCATGGCGGTCGCGGTCCACCTCGAGGGCCGCACCCTGTTCTTCAACTACGGCATGGCCGACGTCGCGCGCAAGGAGCCGATCACCTCCGATGTGCTGTTCAACCTCGCGTCCGTCACCAAGGTGTTCCTATCGACCTTGCTGGCGCAGGCGGTGAAGCGGGGCGAGGTCGCGCTCGAAGATCCCGTCGCCAAATACGTGA